>Ga0307488_10002736_pt1 | contig 14855 bp, 13 predicted proteins | sample SB02metaG_FD_202248 | JGI IMG/M metagenome (GOLD analysis project Ga0307488, IMG submission 202248) | Sea-ice brine microbial communities from Beaufort Sea near Barrow, Alaska, United States - SB 0.2 | ecosystem: Environmental > Aquatic > Marine > Coastal | place: USA: Alaska | collected... | reverse complement strand
TGAAGGATGCCGTGGCCGCCGAACTGGTTTCGTTGTGGAATGAGCACGCTATTGTACTGTTTCGTGGTCAGAACGTGAACCCCGAAAATCAGATTGCGTTTAGTCGTGCGTTCGGTGAGCTGGCGCTGCACCCTCTCGCTGCGACCCGATCTCAGGAATATCCGGAGCTATTTATGCTCGTTAATGAGCCCGACAAAGAAAAATTTATGACGGCGAATTACAACGGACAGAACACGGTTGGTAAGCTCGACTGGCATATGGATTTACACTATACCGGTAAACCTAATCGTGGTGCGTTGCTGCGTGGGGTAGTGTGTCCGAGTGAGGACGGCCTGACCGGTTTCGGTGATCTTGCAAAAGCTTATGATGCACTGGACAAGGAAACGCAGCAGTTAATCGAAAATATAGAGGTCACATACGCGTTCAGCATGCAGCGCCGGCATATGCGTTATGTTGATTTACGGGGTTACGAGCCTGGACCTTATAGCCCGAAAAAACCGTCTGATTTGAACTACCCGAATTTCCCGGAAGTTGTTTACCCGGCAGTCGTGACTCATCCTGTCACCGGCCGCAAAATATTAGAAATCTGTGAGCAGTTTTTAGAGCGTATCGTGGCACCGCATCGCGCAGGACTGTCTAATGATGAAGCGATTGATCTGTTGCAACGGCTGGTTGAGCACACGCGCAAGCCTGAGTTTCACTATTTTCATCAATGGCAACCGGGCGACATGGTGTTATGGGATAATTGGCGTGCAATGCACTGTGCTACGGGCACAAAACCGGGCGTGGAGCGTGTGATTCACCGCACTACCATTATGGGTGATGCCACGTTGGGACGCATGGCGGATGCCTAAGCGGCGCGGTTAAAGTGTGCTTCAAGCTCCGCCAGAAGCTTTCGACGTTGACGGCGATTAATGTCTTTATTAGCACAATGGAGGGCTCTTAACGCCCGATAAGTCCTTGACTCATAAACACGTGCTCCTTATAGTGTAAATTCTTCCGCGCCTGTAGCTCAGCTGGATAGAGTACTTGGCTACGAACCAGGCGGTCAGAGGTTCGAATCCTCTCAGGCGCACCAATTTTTCTGATTAAAAACAATGAGTCAAGAGTTGCGAGAATCTAGCCCGAAAGAGATCTCTACTCGCGATGTGAGCCGCCCTAGTTATTATCAATGATTTATATCATTTCTAGGCCTCCACGAAGGACATTACCTGCTCTGTAGTCATAGACTTCATGTTTTTGATGGCGCTCTACTTTTGGGCTCAGGTTCAGGGTATGGCAGCCTTGCCTTTCCAACCGCCCAACCGCCCAACCGCCCAAGCGGCCCAGTGCCAGGACGTTGACGTCTCCAGGCTCTTAGATCGCTAAGGGGACTATATCTTCTTTGTTGATTTTGCGAGCCGCAATCCCGGCGAAACCGTCTGTGCCAGTGTAAGTCTCTTCACCCTTTAGCATTCCTGACTTTGCATCGACTGGCCACACAACACTCATGCGGGTCTGATAGATGTAGTAGGCGTCAGGGTCATCTACCTCAATGCCCATCATAGAAAGCGTTCGGCCCGGATAAGCCATACGCATTATGCCTTCGGTCACTACCGCTTCGTGGTCTGCGATCACCCGATCACAACTCAGCTCTAACTGATGCGCACCCGTCTGGACAATGCTCATATCATAGAATGCGCGAACTGCATCCCTGCTACCTGACGGATTCATCGTGTCTTCGTTCGGCACATCGTGCGTAATATATTTAGGGTCATCGCAAAGTGTGCCGACTACTCCCTCAATATCACCCTGCGCTTCACACTTCATATGTTTCAGCACTAACTCTAGATTGCGGCGCACCTTAGGATCAGATTCCTGCTCCACGCGTTCCTGCACAATTCGCCATGTATTGTTCGGATTTATCTTCATGCTATTACCCCTAAGTGAGTTTAATCACACATTTGCGGCCTGCGCAATTGGTATGTTTTTATAATGCTCTCATTTCTTTTCAGATGCTCATCGCCTTGGTTTACCGTTCATCAGATTATTATTCGTTTTCTGCTGTGCAGGGCAGTCACAGAAATCACTTGTATGATCGGCTTGTCAGCAACGCACCATGTCGACGTTAGCATACATATTATGCATGTACTAAATGTTGGGTTACGCTATCTGCACGCACTGTGATCACCGTTGACCCTCAAATGTAAATCATAGCGCTCTAGAAAATTGAGTTTTACAGGGAAAAATGGGTGCGCACCGGCACAAAAATCCAGTCCGAGTCATGACCATTTGTAGTCCAGCCCCTACACCGCGCAGTTCTGGTAGAAATTGTCCGGATTATCGTTGCCGATCTTCGCCGTTTCGTGCGACAGGGAGTAGAACTGCGGGTACTGCGGGTCGTTGAACTCTATTTGCTTTTCAAGACCTAGCCGCAACAGACGCATGAGGTAGCGATAGCCCTGGGCCTGCGTTAACGGATCATTGGGCTCACTACGTGAACCCTTGTCTCTGAACATTTGAATGTAGCCTTCGGAAGGCTGTGACGAAGAAGATTTCCTTGTGGGCAGATTTACCCGACAACGCTAGGCTAGTAGACTAGCCATCTCTCCTCCTCGACAGCTGGAGCTCTAATAATCAATAGGAGAACACCCAATGTATCCAACATTAATCGAGTATCTTGATCACTGGGCGACCCAGTCCCCTAATGATGTTTGGCTGCGGGAGCCCCACGGTGAGAATTTAACGGAGTGGACCTGGTCGCAGGTGCAAGCTGAGGTCGGTGCCATCGCGGCCTGGCAGGAGAGCTTCTTGGGTGGCCCCGAGATAAATGTGGGCTTGCTATCGCGCAACCGAGCGCACTGGTTTATGGCTGACCTCGGCACTATTGCCGCCGGCAATGTGACGATTCCTATGTTTATCACACTGCCGCGCGATACCGCCGAATACGTTATGAGTTTTACCGAAATGAAGCTCCTATTTGTCGGTGAAACTGAAAACTGGGAAGCGGTAAAAGCCGTTCTGCCTGAGGGTATTGTCCTCGTGACGTTGCCTGGTGTAACACTCGACGAGCCACACCTGCGCTGGGACGACCTGATTGCTGCGCATGCGGGGCAGCGTCCCTCGTATGAATGTCAGCCCAGTGATCTCGTTTCTATCGTCTTCACCTCGGGCACCACGGGTGTTCCTAAGGGGGTTATGCAAACGCACGCCTCAAATGAGATACCGGTTAACCGTTTCCAAGAGTCTTTTGCCACGCCACCTCGCGGCCGCTATTTTTCCTATCTGCCTCTGGCACATATTGCTGAGCGGCAGATTGTGGAGTACGCCTCGCTGATTAATGGCGGAGTGGTGTATTTCAACGAGAATATGATGACGCTATTGCGCGATTTGCCCGCCTGTCGGCCCCACATCATGTTTGGACCACCACGAGTCTGGGAACAATTACAGCAGGTGATTACGGGCTATTTCGGCTCACAGCAAGCGGTGACTGATGCCCTAGAGCGGGACCCGGAAGGTTCGGGTAAACACATTCGCGACATGCTGGGACTTGACGATGCGCTATACCTGCTCACCGCGGCGGCGCCGACCCCACCGGCACTCATTGAATGGTATGGCCAGTTCGGTCTGGATTTGATGGAGGGCTTCGGTCAGACCGAGGCTATGGGGCTTTCGGCCAACACCCACGAGCACCGCAAGGTCGGCTCGATAGGCCAAGTAGTGGGTAATGTGGAAGTGCGTATCAGCGAAGAGGGGGAGTTGCTGGCACGGGCAACAGGGCTTGCCGCCGGATATTACAAGGACCCTGAGAAAACGGCCGAAACCTTTCGCGATGGTTGGATTTATACGGGCGACAAAGCCCGGATTGATGAGGAAGGCTTTATTTTCTTGACCGGCCGGATGAAGGATTATTTCAAAACCATACAGGGTAAGTTTGTCGCGCCTACACCGATAGAGAACGAATTTGCCAAGCACCCGCATACGGAACAGCTGTGTCTGCTGGGGCGTGGCTATTCCAAGACTGTCATGGTGTGTGTACCCAGCGCCCTTGCCCAGCAGGAAGAGCCCGAGCAACTCGCGGCGGCGCTGCAAGAACACGCGCGGGTGGTCAACGAGACTGTAGACAAGCATGCTCGTATCGGCGCTGTAATAATTTCAACTGAGGCCTGGTCGATTGATAATGGCATGCTGACGCCGACGCTTAAGATCCGTCGTGAGCAGATCGAACAGAGATTCGGCGAACGAGCTCAGCAACTTGCTCGAGCGGCAGCAGAGCAGGGCGAACTGTTAATTGAATGGCAGTAGGGGGAGTGAGTTGCTCCGCTTTATTCAAACAACGATGCCCAGTTAATGCCGTTAATGTGTCCGCCGCCATCGACATATAGAGTATTGCCTGTCATGTAGCGTGCGTCCTTGCTGGCGAGGAATAATGCCACGCCGGAGATGTCTTCGTAGGGATCTCCCATATAGCCCATCGGGATCTGTTTATTGACCCGCGCAGCCATTTCCGGTGCAAATTCTTGCATAGAAAGAAAGGCTGCAGTAATAGCGCCAGGACAAATGGCGTTCACGGTAATCCCGTGAGGCGCCCACTCCCTCGCGGCACTGCGAGTGAGGCAGCGTAGGGCTTCTTTGGCGACATTATAGTCTGAGGTTTGCGGGTGTGCATTTACCCCGTTGAGCGAACAGAGATTGATAATACGTCCAAAGCGCTGCTCTTTCATTGAGTTAAAGGCCGCATTCATGGCCCAGCGGGCGGCGAATAATCCGCCGTCAAGCTGGCGTTGAAATTCTTCGTCGGACTTCTCTTCAATTGGGGTCAAAGTGCCAAGAGGAACGGCATTATTGATCAAAACCTGGACCGCGCCGAACTGCTCTATGGCGCCGCTTAGCAGCGCTAAAACCTGTTCCTTTTGGGTGACGTCACAGTGTCGGTAGACCACCTTGCCTTCCTCGGCTTCGAGTGCGACCGTCAAAGCCTCGCCTGCCTCATCGTTAATGTCCGCGGCCACCACCTGATAACCCTCCGTCGCGAACCGCGTTGCGAAGGCCTTTCCTAGTCCATCTGCGGCTCCTGTTATTACCACGACCTTATTCATTACGCTCCCCGAGGATTGTGACAGTGAAATTATCTGAACGTTGTATTTACCGTAGCAATATTTTAGCGCGGTTAAAAGGGACAGTGTGTGAGGCTTAAAAAACGGATAAACCCTAATAGGTGTCTGTTAGAAGGTGTACGTCAAAGTAACGCCGTAGTTACGCGGTTCGTTCCACTGTCCAAAGGATGCTAACGGCGGGATGAGCACTGCCCGGTAATAACGCTCATCCGTGATATTGCGACCATAGACCGAAACCGTCAACATATCGCGCAAGCGAAAGTCGATATTTGCATTCCAAAATCCGAGTGCATCAACGTCGCCCAGCGGGTCATTATTGAAGATCGTGACGTAACTATCGCGCCATGCGTAGTTCACGTTGTAGGACATCTCGCTGTCGTCGAACACAGGCTGCACATAGCGTACTCCTGCGCCAAAGGTAAATTCAGGTGTGTTGCGCATTTTAAGTTTAGAGGCGTCATCAGGCACTCCTGGAATGCCGGCTATTTGAAAGTTGTCGTAACCGGCATCAAGATAGCCACCCTGCGCCACTAGCGTTAGGCCGTCCGCCAACAGCGCTGTCATCTCTAACTCCAGCCCCTGCATAGTCGCTGATGAAGCGTTCAGGACGACCGTGTCTACGAGGCCTGATGGGTCTGTGACAATGATATCCTCTTGCTTGTCCTTATATTCACTGGTGAATACTGCTGCATTGATACGTAGGCGCTGGTTCCACCAATCACTCTTTACACCGGCCTCGTACGTCTCCACTGTTTCGGGATTATATTGGCGAACATTGTCTACAGAGGTGATGCGCCCGAAAAATCCGCCGCCTTTGAAACCTTCGGAGTATGAGACATAGGCCATAAGATCGTCTGTAAAGTCGTATTGTGCGCCGATACGGGGCGAGACCTGATCCCAGTCAGCGTCCACTTTGACAGTCTCTCCGCCGGGAACGAGTGGAGAGCCGTCTTCTGATTCAAACTGAGAGCTGGAAGGTTGCAGACTTCTTTCGTCATAGGTGTAACGCGCAGCCAGATTGAGTGTGAGCTTATCGGTCAGCGACCAGTCTGCACTGGCAAATGCGGCATAGGACGTGTTTTCTCCACGCTGTTTGATGATTGCGCGGGTGCCGACCGGCCATGTGCCACCAAAGGAATTTGTTGGAAAAGGTCCTGTTGGAAGATATTGCCACAAATCATAGCTGGTCTGCGCTGCATCGTACTCAGAATGCCAGTAGTAGAGGCCAGCGGTCATCACCACGTCACCGATATTGCCAGTAGTGCGTAGTTCTTGACTGAATTGTGAATAGCTTTCGTCAACATTGACATATAAAAACTCGAGACTGTTTGCATCATATTCTTGGCGAGAGCGCTCGTCACGATCAATATAGCCGGTAATCGACGTAATCATCCAGTCGCTGAGGTCATAGTTTATTGTGAGGTTAAAAAAGTCATTCGTAGTGTCGGCTGAGTTAGGGGCATTGGTGGAACTGTGGTCCTCATCGCTACCGGTATCGAATAGGAAACAACCACCAAAGTCGGGTGATAATAGGCATGCGGCATCTTGCGGCACAGAGAATTCAAATTTATTGAAGTCTGCCCAGGCTCCTACTTCAGACTTATCACGTGTGCGTTCAGCCGTGAATGAAACATCGAGTTCGTCAGTGAACTGGTAAGCTAGGGTTACGCCATAGTCTGCTAGATTTTGACCGCCTTGATCTTTATTGTAGGTCGTGTTTTTAATGTAGCCATCGCTTTCAAGTTTGGAGGCAAAGAGTTTTATACCGCCTTTATCAGTCAGCGGTAAGTTTAAAAGACCGCGAATATCCTGACGGTCGTTCTCCCCAAGCGTACCCTGAACCTTCATCCCGAATTCTTTGGTTGGGGCCGTGCGAATAATGCTAAGCGCGCCACCTATCGTATTTTTCCCAAAGAGCGTGCCCTGCGGGCCACGCAGAACCTCGATGCGTTCGAGGTCAAAGTTTTCCAATATTTGTCCGGAGTTTGTGCCGAGATAAACGCCGTCCAGCAAGACGCCAATACCCGGATCAAGGCTTTTATCAATCTCTTGGTAGCTAACCCCACGTATGGCTATTGCAGCACCTGATTGCAGCCCCGGCACTCTATCAATGAGTAGGTTAGGAACAAACCCTTGGATGTCCTGCAAATTGCGAATGCTGGATTGTTCTAATTCTGTGGCCGTTATGGCTGTCACGGCCACCGGCACCAACTGCATTAACTCTGCTCGCTTTCGTGCAGTAACGATGACTTCTTCAAGCGCAAGTTTCGGTGCACCCTCTTGTGCTAATGCCGCCATGGGGGCAGTCACTCCGCCTATCAGCGCCGCTAAGGCCAGCGTTATTGCAGTGTTCTTCATAGATACATCTCCAGTTTTTGGGGTACGTTGACCAACCCAGAACTATCAAGGGAAATCTTAGTCAGCGAATAGCCGTAACATGCGCGTGAATATACTAGTTTTTTGTGTAACGCGCAGTATTTGCGCTGTAAAAACAGCGACTACTGTTTTGGTAGCCGCTAAGACGCGAAAATAGTAAGGGTATAAGTAAAACGAAACTTTCCGTCAACGAGCGTTAAGTCAGCGGCGCTATTTAGCCGATGTTCGACGCGATGAGAATAAACAGAGCCGTGCTGGGAGAGATCGGCGACGGAATGACAAAATTAAAGTGCGGTGTAACAGGGTTCTAGCAGGGCAAAGTTGTTAGGGTAGCCGCGAGTACGCGCAAGAGTTAGGCTGCAGTGATTCGGTGTAAAATCTGAACACTAGCAGTGCCCTAATGCCAAACCATTGCCGGTAGCAAGGCATTTTCCTTCTTTGTAGCCCTCTGGTAGTCCCTGTCTTGGGGGCAGAAAAATTTGACGTGGCAAACATCGCAGGTAATGCCAGCGAGGGCCACTCGATTTAGGACGTTAACAACGTCAAAAAACACGGAAATGCACTATGAACTGCTTGAAATTACTGATCCTTGTTCCAGCGTTATGTTGTATTACATTACCGGCAGTGGCGGAGGACTATATTTCATTCGGTGGCGGAGCAAGCTTTTGGAACCAAGCGCACAATTCTGATGAGCTAGAGGGTGGGTCCGAGCCCGGCTATCTGGCCAATATCGCACTGGGCCGTGAGTATGAAAACTCATATCGCGCAGAATTTGAACTTTCGTTCAGACAGAATAACGTGCACGGAATTAATGATCCGGATAACGGTAAAAAGTCGTCAGGAGATGGAAATATTCTACAGGGCGCAGCGTTATTTCTGAATGTTGCCTATGATTTTCGTGCAGGAAAATCCATACGTCCTTATATTATGGCTGGGCCGGGCGTTATCTATTTAAAGGTGTCTGAGGACGATGACCCTGTAACCTCACTCGATGACAGCTCCACGACATATGCATTTTAGGTTGGCTTTGGTGCTCGATTTAAATTCACTGAAAACATCAGGGGAGACATTGGCGTTGGTCAGATGATTACGGCCACCACAGATTTGGAGGACCTGCATACGCAGTACGATACGACGACTGTGACTGTCGCTGTGGTTATGAAGTTTTAAGAAATAGGAATATAAATGGAGACGAGCTGCGAAAAACGTCGTCGGCGTTTTGGTCAGAAATAGAATTTTGTGAAGGGTCAACATTGGAGTCTTAGCCAAATGGCAAGTCACCGCGCTTCACGCTGGCAAAGGCTTCGGCACCGTAAATCTGTTCGACCATCGCACTCATATCGGCGGCCTTGCGTAATTCATTTCCGCCCTCAATGGCAAAACTTTGACCGGTCACCCAGCTCGACTCTGGCCCCGCCAAATACCGAATACCTTGCGCAATATCGCTAGGCTCGCCGAGTCGTCCTAATGGTTTTTCGGCGGCAAAGCGCTGATAAATATCCGGATCGTCAAATAAAGTTTGCGTCGCTTCGGTGCGAGTGAGGCCGGGACGCACTGCATTCACTCGGATTTTGAACGGGGATAGCTCTTCAGCCGCAGACCTTACCAAGCCCTCTAGACCTGCCTTTGCCGTGGTATAGGCTGGCAGCCACGGAAACACCAACTTCGCCGCATCCGAGGAGACGCAGACAATAGAGCCCCCGTGCTCTCGCATCAGGGGGGTGGCGTATTTTAAGACTAAGAAAGTGCCTTGCAAATTCAGCTTTATCTCATCCATAAAACTGTCTTCGTCGTGCATAAGCAGAGGTTTGATCGCACCGCCACCCACCGTCGCAACACAGATATCCAGGCGCTCGGCGAAGGCATGACTGGCCTGCAAGGCCTGGCTGACCTCAACTGCGTCAAGCGCGTCAGCTGCCAGCAATTGAATGCGCACATCCCGGCCCAGCTCGTTGTAGAGCGCTTCGGCAACGCGCTGCAATGCTGACATTCTTCGAGCGACCAAGCTGACCGAGCCGCCGTCGATTAAAAATTGCCGTGCGGTTGCCGCGCCGATGCCGCCAGAACCGCCAGTAATAAAGGCATGCCGTCCTGCAAGATTCGCCACCGTCACTCTCCTTAAATATCGACCACGTCCTCATGAGCAGTGGCTAATCATTGACTTCTCGAATTTTATACAGTTAAACTGAATACTAGTCAAACTGCGTACATAGTCTGAATATGAGTCAAGCCCAAGCCAATCGTACTGGCCAACTGATCATTCATCTCAAATACGATTTTAAGCAGCGTTTGCGGGTCAAGTTGGAGCAACATCAGGTTGCGATTCGCGAGTTACACGGAATGATCGTATCGTATGTTGCTGAGCAGGGTTCCTGTCGAATGGTGGATATTGCGGATTTTTGTGAAGTGCGGCCCCAGTCGATGGCGACCGCTATTGGGCAACTTGAGCAGCTAGGCTATTTGTTCCGGATAAACTCCAAAGAGGATCTGCGGTCTAAGATGATTACGTTAACCCCCAGTGGTGAAGCGTTACTTGAGTTGCTTGACGCGACGACCCGCGATGTGTGGGAAGACTATGCGGCGATTGTCGGACATCCTCAATTAGATCAGGCACTGTCGACGATTGATGCGTTGCTGAACACTAAATATAACCAAGTGATATAAGGTCATAGTGCCGATGAATAATTCTCCAGAAAAACAACTAGCGCTGCGCTATGCGCAAATTGCCGACGATCGAAAGTTTGCAGAGATGCGTAATATTATCAGCGGCGATTTTACTCAGCAGGGCCCTACCTGGCAGTGCGAAGGCGCTGACGCCTTTATTGAGCAGCTGCAGGTTTTAGAGACGAATTTCTCTGCCACGTTGCACATGGTCGGCAATCAGATGGGGCAATGGGACGGTGAGTGCTATGAGGGCGAAACCTATAGCATCGCTTCTCATCTCTATGAAAAAGACGGCGTTGCCAGGAAATTGGAGATGGCGATCCGCTATCAAGACCGTATTGAAAAGGGTGCTGATGGTTATCGCTATACCCGGCGCGATGTAAATATTGTTTGGAGCAGCGATCAACCACTGCATATCGACTAAAGCACAGCAACCGTGGTTCAAAATGACGTTCCAAAAAATGAAAATTGCAGTCGGTAAAGACGAATGTGGCGTGCTGCTCACGTTTGCTGATCATCAGCATTTAACCTATCAACAACCAGTGAGAAAAATATGAAGGTATTAGTTGTCGGCGGCACAGGCTTAATCGGTGGTGATATTGCGCTGTACTTGCAGGCACAGGGGCATGATGCCACCATCATGGCTCGCAAGGCGCCAGCCACACCGTGTTTAGCCGCATTGCCCTTTATGCAGGGTGACTACGTTAACGATAGTTTTGACAACCAACAACTGCGCGGCTTTGATGCGCTTGTGTTTGCTGCCGCTGCCGATATCCGTGCGCTGCCAATGGACGGCAGTGTGAGTCCCGAAGCGTTTTATAGCGAAGTGAATGACCTCGCTGTTCCGCGATTTTTTGCGGCTGCGCGAGATGCTGGGATTGCGCGCGCAGTCTACATTGGTACCTTCTATCCGCAGGTTGCCCCTGAGCGTATCGGCATTTGTCCCTATGTCACTTCGCGGCACCATACCGACACCGCGGTGCGCGCACTGAGCAGCGCGACGTTTAACGTGTGCAGTCTGAATGCGCCTTTCGTACTGGGCCACATCGATGGCCTCGACATCCCGCATCTCGGTGCGCTGGTCGCCTATGCTAAAGGGCAGCTCGGTGATCTGCCGGTGTTTGCGCCACCGGGTGGCACCAATCACATTAGCGCGCACTCTATCTCTGTGGCTACGCTCGCTGCGCTGGAGAAGGGTGAATCTAGTAAAGCCTATTTGATGGGGGATGAAAATATGAGCTGGAAACATTATCTGGAGCTGTGGTTTGCCGCCGCAGGCAATCCGCAAGAACTGGCGGTAAAAGAGGATGAGCACCCCATGTTTCCATCGGTGATTATGTTTGCAGGGGCCGGCGCTACCGTACACTATGAAACGGACGCGTCTGAGCAGTTGGGCTATCCGCGGCAGCAGATTAGTGATCTCATTAATCAGGTGGTGGACAGCTACTCAACTTGAATGTGCCGGGTTTAAGTGACGAATGCTGCAGCATGGCGTCGTCAGGCAGTATCTGCCGGCCTGAGACGTACAATAGGTCGCGTCCCGCAGGGGGATGCGCCGTTGTTACATTGCGTGTATATTAAGGTAGCTTGAAGCTTCGCGGGAGTGTGGAACTTGAGGCGAAACATGGCTTTTTTACCCACTGGATCAATGACTTAGTCTCATGTAAATTAGTTAAAAAAAATAGAGATCCAATCGCAGATACAGTGCGTAAGGCCAGTATATCCAGCCGAGGGTGCGTCGGCTCGATTGAAAGTGCAGGAGAACAATAATCAACATACAATTACTTATAGGTGGATACAGTTATGACTGAAAACTTACAGGCCAACGATGCGGTTGGTATTTCCTTTTGGCTGATTTCGATGGCGCTTGTCGCTGCGACGGCCTTTTTCTTCCTCGAACGTGACCGTGTGTCACCGAAGTGGAAAACGTCTCTGACGGTATCAGGTCTAGTCACTCTTATCGCGGCAGTGCATTATTTCTATATGCGTGATGTTTGGGTGAGTACAGGTGAAACACCGACTGTCTACCGCTACATTGACTGGTTACTAACGGTTCCACTGTTGATCATAGAATTCTACCTGATCCTGTCTGCGATCACTAAAACGCCCGTAGGTGTGTTTTGGCGTTTGCTGATCGGTTCTCTCGTCATGCTGGGCTTTGGCTTTGCCGGCGAAGCGGGCGCGATGGACGTGAGTTTAGCGTTTTGGATTGCAATGGCGGCTTGGGTCTTCATTATGTGGGAGATCTTTTTCGGCCAAGCAAGCAAGATCAACGCTGGCAGCGGAAACGCCAATGTGCAGAAAGCCTATAAGGCGATGGCACTGCTGGTGACGATAGGTTGGGCAATTTACCCTATCGGATACTTTATGGGTTATATGATGGATTCAGCGAATCCGGACGCGTTAAATATTATCTATAATGTCGCCGATCTGTGGAATAAAATTGCCTTTGGCCTAGTCATCTGGGCGGCAGCAATAACCGACTCTGAACAGTAGGTTTTTAGGATGGTAGAAAGGGTCGGCTATGCCGGCCCTTTTTTTTGCTTATTTTTTTGTTTCTTGCCCACTGAACTAATAATGTGCATCACGTATCGGCAAGCTATACCTCGCCTCGATCGATGGTGCGTTCTGGAGCAGACCTGCGCAGAAAGATGGTCATGTCATCTTTTGAATTTATTCTATACTCTCAATGCATTCAGTCCTGAAGGGTCTGGTTACACGACTCGACGTACGCTGTCGATGAAACAATAACAAGGTATTCAAGGAGGCTTGCAATGGCTGAGCGATTTGAGGGCAAGGTGGTATTGGTTACAGGTGCAGGTTCGGGGATTGGCAGAGCCTCTGCCCAGCGTTTTTACGCCGAGGGCGCCAACGTATTCCTAGTGGATATCAATGCTGAAGGGCTCGCCGATACCATGGTGCAGATGCCCGACACCGCCCGCGTGCAATCGATGGTTGCTGATGTAAGTCTACCGGAGGTGTGCCATGCCACCGTGACGAAAACAGTCGAGGCTTTTAGTCAGCTAGACGTGCTGTGCAACATTGCGGGTATTCTGCTGACCGGACGTATTGAGGATATCACCCCAGAGGCTTGGCAGCGGATTTTGCAGGTTAACCTGACCTCGGTGTTTTTCTTGTGTCAGGCCGCAGTGCCAGAACTCACTAAAACGCGTGGCAATATCATTAACATGGCGTCCACTGCGGCATTGGTGGGGCAGGCGTACTCCGTGCCCTATGGGGTGACTAAGGCGGGAGTGGCGATGCTGACTAAATCCTTGTCTATGGAACTGGCGGAACGCGGTATTCGTGTGAATGCGGTTTGTCCCGGAGCAGTGAATACCCCGTTGGCGGCGACGGCAAACTTTCCCCAGGATGCTACACCGCGGTTGATTGACAAGTTGATCTCGTTCTATGGTTTTGCAGAGCCCGCTGAAATTGCGTCCCTAGTTGCGTTTATCGCATCTGATGAGGCGCGCTATATGAGCGGTTCTGTGGTGCCCATTGATGGTGCGCAGACGGCCGGTTAATGGTGCCGTGCGGCACACTTTGACAAAGCGTCCGCGAACTAAAAAGTCAGACGAGTACGAGTGGCAGTGAGATCGTTTGCGCCTCCATAGCATGTCGTATAGCGCACTATGGTGAAAGTTGTTTGAAGATGAGTGACGTCGGGAGATGACCGTGATTGGCAAGGTGATGATATTCAGTTTGGGCGTTGTGGTTGGCGTCGCAGGTCTGGCGGCGTTTCAATTACGCAAGGTAGTGGTGGAGCCGGTCGTTGCATCGGGACAATTGGAGCAAAGTCTCGACCAGCTTGCGGATGCAGTCCACGAAGCCGGAGTCTTTGTGCGCGGTCATGCTTGGTTTGGAAGCGAGTTAGAGCAGGCTGAAGCCTACCGACATATTGTTCGGGCCTTAATTAACAGTCTGGAGTCGCGGGCCCTAGCAGAGCCCGATTTCCCACTCTTTGTGTCACTTAATCATTTTAATAAACTCGGTATGGACAACTCGGATCAGCGCTACCGAATTGCGTTGTTTCATGGTGATGGTGTGTATCGAGTTTGGGGAACGCGCGGGAGTACTCGGCGGCTAGATTTCGCCGTGTACGGGGTCGATTCGATGGCGCCGATGGTCGATACGTTATCGACAGGCGATCTCGAAGTAGCACCCGACGGCAGTTTCGAACTTTGGATTGGAGGCGAGCCGAGGGAGGGTAACTGGCTGCGCGCTGAGCCGGGCCTTCAGCGCCTATTGGTGCGTCAGATTCACTCTGATTGGGCGGCAGAACTTCCCGGAGAAGTGCATATTGATCGGATCGACAGTGGCCGTCCTCGCTATCCCCCGTTCTCCGCCAAGATCATGGCAGATCGGCTAACGGCGGCAACGAATTTTTTTGCCGAAGAGGTGCGCCTGTGGCCGGAACTCAGTCGCACGCGCATCGCAGGTCTGGTGCCAGCCAACACACTCCTTGCGCCGCGCGACACAGGTTCGGAGGGCGGGCTGGCTGGCCGCCTGATGTCCGGAGGGCATTATGAGCTGGAAGACGACGAAGCGTTAATTCTAACGTCTTGGCCCAATAGTGCTAGATACCAAGGCATTCAGTTAGGTCATCATTGGTGGGAGTCTCTCGACTATGCCAACCGTCAAACTTCCCTGACCGCCGATCAGGCTCACTTGAGTTCGGATGGCGCCTACCATTTTGTGGTGTCTGCCACAGACCCC
>Ga0307488_10002735_pt1 | contig 14857 bp, 36 predicted proteins | sample SB02metaG_FD_202248 | JGI IMG/M metagenome (GOLD analysis project Ga0307488, IMG submission 202248) | Sea-ice brine microbial communities from Beaufort Sea near Barrow, Alaska, United States - SB 0.2 | ecosystem: Environmental > Aquatic > Marine > Coastal | place: USA: Alaska | collected... | reverse complement strand
AGCGATTAGGAAAGCGAACCAAGTCATTGAAGACCTCGCCGGAGAAAGCGAGGAAGAATGACGTCAAACTACCCAATGGGATCAATATCTCGAATGAACGTGCGTTCGCGCATGTTTGAAGAAAACGCAGAAATAATGAGCAAAATTGAAGCACAATACGAAAGCATTGGCGCAACAGATGTATATTGGGAGGACGAATCAGAACCATACCTTGAGCTTGTAGGTCAATTGCCGTTGAATACGGTGAACACCTTCAGCACAATTACACTGCGAGTCGTCTTTTGTAAGTTCTATTGCGACGGAGACTTCGTTGAAGAAGAAGATTTCCGCTTGGACTTGGAACATGAGCATAAACACATGGCTCAGTTCTTAGAAAACATAAAAGAAAAGCAAGAATGATTTGCCCCTACCCAATGAGTAGATACGAATTCTCTACGGAGATAAAAAGCAAACGCAAAACCCTAGAATCAGGAAAGTATAATGTGGCCTTTGGCTTCAATAGTTTCCCGAACTACTATTTCATTACAGCATGGAAAGAAGGAAACAACAACATCAATGAACCAGATTATGCCGAACAAGGTTCAAAATCAGCAATCGTTGATTCGCCTTTTGGCCCTGCTATTGAAGACAAATATCCAGACAAATACATGCTATGTATTCTGGACCTGCCCTTTTGAGGCAAAACTACCCTACCCAATGAGCGATTACGATCAACTCGATCAAGAATACCAGCTTTTGCTGGAAGAGAACAAAAATCTGGCCGAAGAAAATGAAATCCTAAAGATGACTCTCGAAAGTAGAGATTCACTGGATGCAGACCAAATACGAAGATGGCACTTATGCCGTGACATCTTCTACGCCTTGAACTGCAACATGGACGATTTTCAACACGCCTATGCTCTTGCTTTCTCTGAACCTGACAAAGTGCGAGATGAAATAAAAGCCGATTTCCCCGATGGAGACTGGCAGAAACTCTGGCAAGATGACTATGAGTTTATTCATGGCGACCTTACTTGGGATAGAGTGATGGAAATTCTTGAAAGATTTCCTAAGCCACTCGAACCAGGACAAAGAACGCTTTGAAACACACCTACCCAATGCACACTAGAATGGAAATACAATACATGGATGCGATGATCAGAGCATCATCCCACCTAGAAAGAATAGCCAACGCTTTAGAAGCCAAAGAAACCAAAGAAACCGAAGATCCCGATTATGATATTGATTACTCTGCTGAGTTCAGAAAATATAGCGTCGGCGATGTATTGAAAATCGACGGCTGCTATGTCCTTGAACAATTGACTCTAAGTGAATTAACGGAAGTAGGGTTCGAACTCTACCGACAGCAACAAGTAGTCCAGATAACGAAAATACCACCCGTAGGATCTACTGATGAGGTGGAATATGAAATTATCCTCAATGGACCAGACATCATTCTTGATTGAATCTAACCTACCCAATGGAAGAAGATAAACCACGCTTAGACCACCCTTTTGAAAGAAACCAAATCTCAATGAAGACCGATCAAATCCTCAAACATAATACGTTTGTGCTTGATCCCGAATGGTATGATGAGATGTACCCAAAGATATTCGCCAAAGTTGCGATTCTTGACCCAAATCTCGTTAGAGAATGCACGGAATACTCAAGAAACACCAAATCAAACGTTTTTGCAGTAAGGGAATTTACAAGAGCATACTTCAGTCAATATATGGCGCAATTGCCATTCAGTGACGAAGAACAAGAGCTTGACGTTGAAATCCGTTCGGCAACAGATGAACCAATTTACAACAAAGAAGGGATGCGAATGAATGCCCCGTTCTTGGTTAAAATGGATAAGATACCAGAAACAGTGACAATACAAACCGACACTGGATCTGAAGACTTTTCCAAAATTGAAATCATCAACATGATCCGAACTTCAAACATACAGTTTTGAATAACGACTACCCAATGAAATACAAAGAAGGAGACCAAGTTGAGAGATATAACATGGTTGATACCTGTCCGTACTGCGACTCTGAAAAAGACATGGATATAGAAGATACAGACTTATATGGCTCTCAATACACCAAATGGTGTCCTGATTGCGATTTTGAAATATCGTTTGAAATGAAAACATTCATCACACATATTGAGATAAAGCACAGACCATCTTTCAATGAAGACAATTTTACAACAGATGAAGTCATTTGCGCCGATTGCGAAAAACCTGCTCTACGCTGGATTGAAGACAAATCCAGCCGAGTCGGTAATCACTGCGGTTGTTGGGCTGATTGCGAAGCTTGTGGCACTGTCACAGGCGTCAAGTCATGCCCTTGCACAAAGAAAGACTGAACCTCAACCTACCCAATGGAAGAACGATTTGAAGTAACAAGAACAATACGATACCAGAACTCTTTCGGCCCAGTTGGGCCGGAGTACAAAGATGTAAAGTTCAATGTAACTGTTCAAGTGAACGATGAAATGCACAAAGGATGGTGGCAAATTGACGGAAATGGCGGAGAACACTGCGAAAGCGGTGGACTCTGGTTTGACGGAAACAAAAAGCTCACCGACTACGATGGAACATTCAGTCTCCCAGAATACATTAGCGACAAACTGAAAGAACACGGCTACGATACAAGCTACCTTGTTTGAGCCAAACCTACCCAATGGAAACAATTGAAGAATTGATTGAAAAGAACGGAAAAGTGGATGGTAACTTGATTGGCGTTGATAGCAACGCTATGTCAATTATTGGTTACACCACCAGACAACTAAGTAAAGGCGGCTGGCCGCGAAGCGACCAAAACATTGTGGCGAGAATCTGCATGTCTGGAAGTTACGAGAACGTCATTGCCACCTGTGCCGCAACACTCACATTCGACGACGAAGAGTGAAGCTCACCTACCCATGATTACCAAGACTACCGAACTGATTGAGGCAGAGATCCAAGAAGGGAGTACAAATCCCCTCCATGAACTTGTCCAAGAAATGAAAGTTAGCAACGCCCTTAAGAGGCAACAAATACAAGTTACCAAAGACCAAAACGAATTACTGAATCTTCTCGTCCATGTGAATGAAGAAGGATTGGGACTCAACGAAACGAATATCGGTTGGTTGAACTCAAGAAAATCCCAAGCGATTATTTCTCGATATGAGTGAACTTGAACTACCCAATGATGGGAAATCCCACTAAACAAAAAGAGAAAAAGCACTGGTGTATGATTACAGAAGACTCAAATCTTGTAATGCACTACATTGAAACAACATCTCAAGATGAACTTGTTGATGTGATACATGCACATTTCCCTGAAACTGTGATGATGGTAGCACAAGACAACATCGTCTTTGGAAACAAAGCGGTGGCTTGGGTTGATGCTTCAGGAATGATTGGCGACGAATTGCCAATCAACGAACTCGCAAGCAGCCTAAGCGAAATGTGTCGGTCAGATAGAACATGGCCCCACCCGCTACGCGGCAATGTTGCATTCGTGAACAAGAATGTCTGGAATTCATTAGAATAAACCAGAACTACCCAACAGCTACTAGGGACATGCTCATAAGTGTGTGGCTCTTAGGCTGAACTCCAGGTGATTAAATGAAACTCAAACAAGTAAAAATACGACAATTTATAGTAAAAACAATCAACACCAATGGCCCAAAAAGTACACCAGAACTCTATGAGGCCATCAATGAGCATTTCACACACGGATGCACAGTGAATTGCCTTTCAAATATACTCGCAAAAGACCCACAATTTGAGAAGTCCGGTATTACCGATGTGACTTCCGTGTTAAGTGGTTCATACAAAGTATGCGTGTGGAAACTTTCAGGACAATGAAACTACCCAATGAAAATACAACTGCGTAAAAGAATCAGAACCATTCTTGAAGAAAACCCCGATGGCGGAACTGCCACGGAAATCGGACAAATGGTAGCTAATCTTTACAATACCAATAACCAAGATACAAGACAAGTCGCAGCTATATGCTCGCATGACCCACTAATTGCCAAATCTGGCACATTCTGTGGGGCAAACACCTACGTTCTCAAAAAGCATTTACTTTGAAACCGAACTACCCAATGAGCCAAAAGAGCCAGAACAAACCGCCTAGAGCAATTGGCGATCGGGCAATCCGATACGCAAAGTTGTCAAAGCTAAAGACCGCTATTGAAGTACAAATCAAAGAACTGAAGCCGGACATCGTTGCGGATATTGAAAAGTATGGACACCTGGAAACCACGACCGACAAGAACGGGCGAATGGTGAACAAGCGTCATCTACCGATTGAACGCAACGGAATACGCAAATTGAACATGAGTTCCTTCCTTCAAAAAGAAGAGATTCGTGAAGTTCACTACAAAGCGAGCGAACGAAACGACATACGTTCTACCCCCCTAAGCTCGGATGAAATGGAAAAGTTCATCCAAGACGCACTTTCTTTGTGCTGAAGGAAACCTACCCAATGAGCGTAATACTAGCAATTTTAGAATGTATTGAAGATCGAGGGACCTTAGAAGAACTCCAACTTAGGAATATGATTGAAGCAATCGAAAACCCTAAACTTGATTCGTCTAAATTAGAGGACCAACTATGGGGCATGGGGAGGATTTCAGAACAAATTTCTGTAATTGAAGACCTTCTTGTATCTCACTTCAACTCAAAATATGTTGAAAACTACCCTTTGCTTTGAAGGCAAACTACCCAATGAACGAAACAACGCCTCCAGAGGAACCTGATGAAGAATACAGGAATCCTTTATTGAAAAGACTTTATGCGAGAGCAAAGACTTCACGCATAGCGCAATTTATTATTTTAGTTATGATTATTGACGAGCCGATACTACTGCTTATCTTAGCGTATAATGCGTATTTTTAATCAATAGACCTACCCATGAAACAAGTACGATACAAGCTAAGATGCAACTTTTGTAGCTGTGTGCAGATATTTCCGCCGACCAACCAAAGCGCCCAAAAAGCCAAATGGATCGACACACATCTGGACAGCACCAAACTGCATTGCGTTGGTAACACTGAACTACTATGCCCCCCACATCACGAAATCGTAGATCGTGAATCCAAAGGAAATATAATCTTTGGTTCACAACATTTCACGGTTGAAGAAATACTTGATGCTTAAATGGCGGAGCCTACTCGACTACCCATGAACGTAAAGTTTGTAAAGCGAATCACCGGATTTTTAATGCTAATCAGCGCGATAGGATATATCGTAGGTTGGTATATTGATTACGATATTCCAAACTATAATCTGCCAACCCAAATTCAGTCGCCAGCATTCATAATTGGATATGTTAGCCTCCTGATATACATGTTTTGGCCGATGGATGACCCTTATGTCGGAAATGGACAAGATGTAAATCTACTGCCTGATAGACAGCCAGCTTTTAATCAAGCATTGGCTGGAACTCCGGCAGCATTACGACCTGCACAATCCGAATGGGCGCAAGAGCCTATGGAACACCAGGGAACCATTGTAGCCTCACGGCACGATGGGAGCTGGTGGATGCTCGTCAATGGCGAGTGGGTCCAATACGCTTGAATTACTACCCAATGGAAACAACAAATGTGAAACAGTCAAAGAAAAACTCCGGTTGGTTTTTGGCAATACCACACGAAGACGAAAAAGGATTTGAAGCATTAGCTTACTTACGGAAAAATGGTTATTTTAATACCCCTCTTTTCCGTTTGAACAAGAACAAGTCTCAGAAACAGATAACCAGATACTACTTGAGATTCCCTCAAAGAGATGGACCTCGGCGGTATTGGGTTGGCCTCTCGGAAGAAGAATTGGCTGAATCAGTGGACAAGAAAGTTCAATATACACTGGCTCAATGGAAAAAGACATGCAAACGACATTATGAAAATCTCGTAGAAACTCAACAAGAAAATGAACGATTGAAGCAACGAATCGAGCAACTTGAGGCTGAAAAAGCCGAGATAAGGACGGAATGTATGGAGGAAGATGGATTGTATGACAACGAAGATGTCGAACGAATTCTTAAATCCTCTAAATATGGATCTTGGATGAAAACAGCTAATGCTGATGAATATCCAAGATTACACACTCCTAATCTAAACTTCGTAGCACCCGACATGAGCGCAACTCTTGGAAAAGGAACGCACGTTATGATTGACATTGACAAAGTTCCGAAAGACTTGCAGGTTCTACTTGCAAAGATGATGGACGCCCTCAACAATCATACACTGCGCCTCACCCAACTGGAGAACTGCTGATGATCACCTACCCAATGGACAAACCAATTGAAACAACGATTATGATGCGAGATGCGACTAAAGAAGAGATTGCTGAAGTATGGGGTGAAGACATCGCCTCTTATACGGATGGCTGCCTCGTCATAGTTCTTGGCAACGGAGATCGAATTTTCCCAAGCCGAGATTCCGAGGGCAACGGCCCTGGCGTCTTTTTCGGAATCACCCACGAAGGAAAAAACATCGCCTTCTACTAACTTGACACTCAATTGTCAAAACTACCCATGAATGGAATGATAACAATTTTGATTTGGGCCTCGGTCGCTGTCGGAATCAGTTTCGTGTGTAGCTTGATAGAAGCAGTAATGCTTTCTATCACCGACGCACAAATAGCTGCGATATCTGAAACAAAACCTGGACTTGGTTACAAGTGGGAAAAATACAATGAAGACATCTCTACGCCGCTTTTCGGTGTTTTGGCGTTGAATACGATTTCTCATACAGCCGGTGCAGGTGGAGTTGGAGCCGCAACACTACAAACATACGGTGATGAAGCCGTCGCAGTTGCGTCGGTGATCCTCACTCTAATGATTCTGATTTTCAGCGAACTAATCCCCAAAACAATTGGAGAAAAATATGCGAAACAACTAGCAGGGCCAGTAGGTCATGCGATATTCGCAATCAACATTATCACCTATCCTTTGGTAAAGCCGATCAACCTCATACGACACCTGTTCCCTGATGAAGAAAGTATTTCAGTGGAAAGGGATGATGTGAAGGGGCTAATTGGCATCGCCGGAGATAGCGGAGTCATCCAATCCGAAACTGAAACTACACTCAACAACGTCATGCGTTTCTCCGAAATGAAAATCTCGGAAATAATGACGCCGATAGAAATCGTTGAGACAATTACTTTTGAAAAGGCTTGCACAAGTAAATTACCGTGCGGGCATGAATTCAGTTACTCGAAAATCCCTCTTAGCGACAGAAAAAACTTCTATGTGCGAAAAGCAGAACTAAGTCAATCGCCCAAGAATGCGACCCTATGCGCCACGATATGTGTGAATGGGGACTTGCCAGCAATGGACCTCAATAAACACTTGAAACTAAACAACCTTGTTTTCGTCACGAATGAAGAAGACAGAAGGATTGGGATTGTGTGCAGAGAAGACGTATTAGATTTTTTGTTGGCAACGCCAACCAAAGGATGACACCAAACTACCCAATGGGAAATAAAACCTATGCAAGCGGCAATCTCACGATCAGCCCCGCACTAACAGAAATACACCATGACGTAATACACAAATGGATGGCAAGCACTTTTGGTGCTTGGCCCGAATGGGAAATTATCAAACCACAATGGGGAGATGCTTACCTACAATGTAGAGATACAGATGACTGGGCTAAACGCGGAGATTGGCAAGACCAACTCCAGTTAATCCTCAACGAAATGGAAAGAACAGCAGCCGCCGGACAACCCATGTTTTCTTACTTGGTTGAAGGCGACATTGACTGGCAAGATGAAATAGCAGCAGCAAGGATGCACGTAATGTCTTCCCAAACTGATAATCCTATCATCAATTGTCATACCGTGAAAGTAATGTGTTATCCAGACTGGGATAGTGGAGTAAAGAACCAATACCCAACGATTCCAGATGATTACATTACATCTTACGAGTAAGACAAACCTACCCAATGAGTACATACTATCGGACTGAACCGATGATTAAACTGCAAGACATCAGGGACAAGTGCAAAATCACTACCCTCGTAAAGAACACCGGCGCATCTACGCCCACGGAAGAGTCCTTTGTTGATTCTCAAAGTGGGGCATATATGCACTATTCTGTGACAGAAGACGGTTACGTTTGTGACTATTTCCGTTACGGCGGAAACACTGTTGATGATATGTTATGTGAACTTGAATCAATTTTTGAAGTCCGAGTGATTTCTGAATACGAAGAAGAATACACTACCCTTCACCACGAAGAATCAAATGTCATCTACTTATCTCTTCAATCAGAAGAGTGAACAGAACTACCCAATGAACATAAAACACACAATTATTGAAGCTCTAAAAGAGGGACCAAAATCTCTCCAAGAACTCTATGAAGTCGTTGAAGCTAAACAGCACACTATTCGCGCAAGACTGAATGAAGGAGTTGGAAAAAACTTCTCTAGGGTCGGGCGGGGATGGTATGCACTTTTCAACGATGAAACCGGAGGTTCAGCTTTAATCATACAAGGTGACGCATGGAAAATCCTTCCTACGCTTGAAGACGACTCCTTTGACGCAATTATTACAGATTCGCCCTACACGGCGATGAATGAACAAATGCAGACGGGAACGACTAGGGCAAGGAATCTCAATCGTGGGTGGAATTTTGAAACCCGCGACGTTGATTTACCACTAATGCAACACCTCCACCGTGTATTGAAAACAAACGGGTTCTTCTTTACGATGCTACCCGCCATGCGATCAGACACATGGGACTACAATGCAAATCACAAAACACTAGCCGAAGAAGCTGGCTTCAATTTCTGCGCCCAATGGGTGTGGGATAAGAAAGCCATAAGTCTCGGTTATTGTGGAAGGCCACGACACGAACTGATTTTCATGTTCGTCAAGGGTAAGTTTGCAGCAAAAAACACCCATAATCGTTCAATACCAGATGTTTTAGAACACAAAAGAGTTCCCTGGCAGAAACAAATGACTTACGGTTCAGATGACACACGGCAACAGACACAAAAGCCAGCGTCATTACTAATGGACATTATTAAGTACGCCACTGCCAAAGGCGGTAAGATTCTCGATCCTTTCGCTGGAAGTTGCTCGCTTGGCGAGGCAACTCTAGCACTTGGTCGAAAAGCCGTCTGCATTGAGTTCAACCCCGACGTGGCGAAAGCCGCACATGAACGGTTGGCAAACTTAACTCTCTGAAACAACACTACCCAATGGGAAAGAAGAAAATACCCGAAGGAGCAACGCAGATTGGTTTGTCATATCACACACAACCATACCTGCAAATTGAAATTGAGTGGGCGAACTACTCAATTGACCCAAAAAACATTGAAAGTTTTGAACTGGAAAACTGGATGAGCTTGACGCTTACCATGAAAGATGGTTCCAAGAAATTCATTGAGCTAAAGGACTATGACGACATCAACAGCGTATTGGATCTCAAGAGAGGATTCAAGTTTGACGCATGGTTTGATGAAGACGGCGAAGAACTTTGAAACAACCTTTGAAACAACACTACCCAATGGCAGAAATTACTGTAACATATACAATTGATATTGAATACGAAGGCGAGACACCAGAAAAAGAATTCAAAGACTGGATCAATGACAACATATACCAAACAATCAATCTTGGTATCGGTCTCGGCGAGATTCAAGAACTTCAATTAGATGGCGAATGCCACGAAGTCTAAGCCACACCTACCCAATGAAACATATGCGGATAAAAAAATACCTGCCTGAATTACTGGATGGAGTTGAACTTACGACTTCTCAAATAATGAGCGAACTAGAAGCAAAATGGCCCAAATCCCCCCCTACTATGAATCAAATTGGAAACATCCTAGCCGGTCACTCAGAAATTGAGAAGGTCGGGTTTGAAGTAGTCAATTCATCAATGGGTGTATATCACTCACGGCAAAGAAACTGTGTTTGGTCTGCCAAAACAGAATAAAGCCATATAGCGAATGACGCTAACACTACCCAATGGAAAGAACTGAATACGACCGGAAAGTGAACGAAATGACAAGTGAGGGCATCCCAATTGGGGAAGCCCACTATCTTGTTGCAAAATCCGAAATCGAAGAAGCAAACAAAAAGTATCACAGCATATCGGGCCTCTGGCCTAATGCTGATGCCAACTCTAAAGCTGCTTTTAATGGATTCGTGAAGGATAGCGATATTAAAATCCCAAAGGGATCCAAAATCATTCTCTTCAGGACCGAATCCGACAACGAGAAAGCTCCAGCATACAACCTTGTTTGGACAAGATCTTAAATTGACGAGTGATTGTCAAAACTACCCAATGGAAAAGAAAACGAAATTTACAAAAGTGGACGAAGATATTCTAAACGAATTATACCCTCCGAGATTAAACGACGACGAAGAATGGGACTGGAGTGATTATGACGGCTTTGCCAACGAAATCATCCCCTGGTCTTTTTCTTCCAGTGAAATACTAACGGAAGAAGAGTTTCTAGTTTTGTATCATGCGTGGAACGCTATTCATCCGAGTATGAGTTTCACCAGCACAGACCGACTACCATATCGTGAAGAAACAATTCATCAATCCTACGAATATATCGTGCATCTGTACGATACTATCTGGAGGGTTGGAATTAACGAAAATATGGGCTTGGAATACCTGTTTGTCGAGCAACATCTACCGAAACACTACAAAATTGAGAGCATTCGATTTGAAATCGTAGGCACTTATTGGTATGGTGGAGAAGAGGTTGATCTAAACGCATTCCCCCAAGACGACGATTAAAGTCACACTACCCAATGGAATACAAGAATTTGGAAGAGATGCTTGAAAAGTTTGAGTTTGCGAAAGGCTACACTGGTGGCGGTTGTTTTTTTTATGAACGCCGTGTGCCAGAGTCAAATCCTTTCTCGATTGTGATTTTTACAAATCACAACGACTATTGGCTCACGCAAGAAGCAACCGAATACAGCACTTTTGAAGAAGTGATGGACGACCAACGCGTTGAATACGACATCTATGTCTGTGAAACAGAGCTGCTTGCTGAAGGGGAAAATTACCTCATGATGCGAGCAGACGATATTGAAGCTGGACATGAGTTGAACAATGATTGGACAAAACTGCAAGACCACATCCAAGCAACGATCAAACTATCAGAATCGTTGAATCTCAACGACGAATATGTTGAGAAGTACGGATGTTCCCACCACCAGTTGCTTGTCAAGTACAAGAACCTGGATGTTGATGAGTTCAAAACGCTCCTTATGGTGTACGAAATGTATGCTGGAGTGACAACAATCGACAACAGAATCACATTCAACTGATTCCAACCTACCCAATGATAGAACTACATGATTATGTGGAAGACCCAACGAAGTGCGTTTTTATCTACGACCCCGCCAATTATGAAGAAGGAAAAGGCTACGGCTTAACAATCCTTTGCGGAATGACTGGAATAAAAAGCATCGTTCAAAACAACGGAGAAGACGTATTCCTCTTAGATGAGAAAACAACAAGACTCGCCGTTACCAAAATGAATAAACAAATTGGCGTCCTTTCGCCAAGCGATGAGATCCACATTCGGAGCATGTCTTTGCAACCGTATGAATGAGTTTCAACTACCCAATGTTATCAGACGATTTATATGAAATAAATGACAAACTAAAGAAAAGCTACACTTGGTATTGTACTCCAGCACCATATGGTGCGGATTTTGACTACGCTCTTGACACCAAAAGCAAGGTTAGAAGAATAATTACCGACATTGAAAACCTAAGAATAGTAATGGACACACCCCCTGGTGTTGAACCCCAACTACTTGAACAATGGCTCCATGAATCGGAGCTTGAATTCCCTTGTGGCTGCGAACTTTACAACCGAGTGTGTCCAAAATGTTGCGACCACCATGCAAACACCGCACCAGACTACTGCGGCAATTGTGGAGCAGAATTCTGAAACTAAACTACCCAATGAGCATAAAATTGAAGGTTTTACAACCCCAAGAACTCAAGAAAATGATGAAGAATGGCGACATGCGCGTTCCGAATGAATCGAAATATATTCATATTCGGGAAAACAACAAAACAGAATGGAATGTCCTTGACACCGTACTAGGGTGCAACATGGGATGTCCAAGCTGTTATGCGCGTTCAAGCACACACATTTTGATGCGAGGAATTGATTTTGAAACACCTGTGCCACAAATACTGAACAAAAAGCGACTTGCCGGAGATTTAGATAAAATCCGAAGGCAAGACGGACCAAATTGGGTTCGTAATGGCGTTATGGGCGACCCTGCATACGATTGGGAACTGGCAATTGAAACAGCCAGAATCATTTCGGAGCAAGGCTTCTACAACGTCATTATGACGAAAATGCCTGTTTTACCGACAGCAGGTCAGCTTTTACGACTATCCGCATACAATACCGTTTTGCACCTCGGACTGGTGGTTGGATTCAACATCTCAACCCAACCAGAATGGGAGCGTAAGGTGGAACTAATGCGAATGTATCAGACGTGGGCGGGTTACGATTACGCAATTCTTCGTGTTGGAACGTTTGCTTTCGATCAAACAAACACAGACGGAGCTGAATTAGCTGCCGAGCAAAAAGCATGGATCAACATGGGCTTCAAGTTCATGGAGGGTCCGTGGCGATTGACAAAGCAGCACGAATTCGCAAAAGCAGGTTTGCTAGATTGGGACTCCTATTCTCGACACAAGGCTTACGGGAAGAAAGGAGTGAAGTCAAGCAACTTCACCCCCCGACCCCAAGTATTCACAGGTAAAGATCCCAACGTTTTGGGCTGTGTCACGGAATGTGGCCCTTGCCCTAATCAGTGTGGTACTGCCAACTTGTGAAATGCCACTACCCAATGAGCAAGAAATTTAGTTACAGCGAAGACCTTACTATGGATTTAGTACACAAAGTAGAAAAAATACCACATTTGAGAAACTTCCCCTATAATTTTAACAACGAAGACATAGAAACATACGCAATACAAGAACCATTTAGGGACATGTACACGGATTATTTCTTCTACAAATACCCAGACATGTGGACGCTTGGAAAAGTCAAGTGGGACACCACTGCCGTCGGGTATGACAACATGGAATTTGAAAGTAGATGGTCTGGAGTAGAAGGACAATATGTCTATTTCGAACCAGCCAAGACAATTGAAGAAGCCGTTGAAAATTTCAAAATATGGATTTATCAGGCTTCTAATTGAACCATTACTACCCAATGCAAAGAATTGACGTTATATTGTCAAAGAATGTAGGCTCAAGTAAAGAACGAACTCTTAATGATAGCCTACTTATGACAGACCTCTACATCAAAGAAACAGTCGCCGGACGAGAAAAAGCCACCAAAAAGAAAACCTTTGAAAAGCCAAATAAGGCTTTAGCGGGGCTTTTCCGAGAAGTTGCAAACCAGCAACAAAAAGGCTTCGCCGTGATCGACACTCAAGTATATGATTGAACTGGCACTACCCAATGGAAAATGAAAACATACATCACGTATTGTCATTTGGAGGCGGAGTTGATTCTACAACGATGCTTTCAATGCACTTATACCGTGACCGAGCAGCAAAGTGGCTTGGAGTGACACGCGAGGAAATTGACCGGCATCTGCCCCAATTCTCCGCCTGTGTCTTCTCCGATACTGGTTCTGAATATCCCTGGACTTACGAAAACATCGCTATGGCAAAAAGATTCTGTGAAGTTCACGGAATCACGTTCAAGCAAGTAAGTCGGGGAGACTACTACAACGATGACAAGTCGTTATTTGAGTTTCTTACAAGATTGGGAAGCGTACCTGTTTTACCAGGAGCGTCTCACACTTGTTCTTTGAAGTTCAAGATAGAACCGCTACGAAGGTGGGCCGAGGAAGAGTTTGGAAACGAACCTTACACTTGGTCTATCGGATTTGCTGCTGGAGAAGGTTACAGGAAAGATACCTTTGACACGCGCGAGATGAAAAATACATACCAAACCCACTTCCCTTTGATGGATGAAGCACTAGCAATGACTAGAGAAGACAACATTAGGTGGCTTGAACATATCAAGTGGCCCTACGACTCTTCAAAATACGACTTGCCTCGCAACGGCGTTCAAAAGAGCGCATGTGCATGGTGTCCATTCAATCAAGTATGGGAACTTGAAACACTGGTTAAGTTCGGTGACACAGTTCAAGGCAAACACGGCATGACGCTACTACAAGAAGCAAAGACCATTGAAAGCACATTTGAGAAGATGTCGCCTGTGAAGCATAATTTGTGGATCAACAGTGGAATGCCTCTTGTTGGCCGATGCAAAACATGTGCCAACTGTGAAGCCACACAATCACCGACTGGAAAGAAAGATCCTTGTGAATGCGGTCACTATGACAAATGCAACATCAAGATAATGGAACACGACAACCGAATTCAAAACGAGTACGGTTGGGATGTAACAGATACCAGTCAAAACCACGATTACTCCGGTATCAAGCGAGCTAAGAAAGGAATGTGGAAATGCGACTACTATAATGACGAGGCGAATCCAGTGCGGCTAATTACTAGACGCGTTGATAAATTGCGTATCGGAATTGAAGAATGGGAACAATACCCGTTCGATTGAGTCCAACCTACCCAATGGAATTTACAATGAAAGTGAACATGGACAATGCAGCCTTTGAAGGCTATGATGTGCATGGACGAAAACAACGAGAACTGCGAAGGATTTTACAAAATGTAGAAGCCGATATGCTTATCAGCAACGCAGGCAAATGTATGGACCTCAACGGCAACACTGTCGGTTCGTGGGAAATCACTGGACCAAACACTCACAAAGAAGAAGAGTGAAACCAACCTACCCAATGGAAAATAAAACCAATACCAAACCAAAGAAAGGGCGTGAAGCAAGCCTCGTCCCGTTA
>Ga0307488_10002733_pt1 | contig 14862 bp, 17 predicted proteins | sample SB02metaG_FD_202248 | JGI IMG/M metagenome (GOLD analysis project Ga0307488, IMG submission 202248) | Sea-ice brine microbial communities from Beaufort Sea near Barrow, Alaska, United States - SB 0.2 | ecosystem: Environmental > Aquatic > Marine > Coastal | place: USA: Alaska | collected... | reverse complement strand
GGCCGGCATCTTGGTGAATTGCAACCATTGGTTGCGTTCCTGGCCCACCAAAGTACGGTTGGTCAAGGGGATTGTCATAAAAAGCATCAGGAGAACTAACATTAGTTGTAGTGAAGTTACTTTTATCGTACAACATCATTCTACCTTGTGAGGAAGCAGTCTCATTGTAACCTGACATAGAAACAACAATTTGATCTTTATTAATATCAACACTTTGTCCCATACGGTCCGCTGTTCCTGTGTTTGTATAAGGATTTTGTAACACATAAGCAGGGCTTGTTATGTTAGATGCTGAAAAGGTTGAAATGTTGTAAACATAAGCGCATCCGTTTGAATTATTTACTCCGGGATCACCTACAACTATCCAACCTCTATCTATTGCTATGTTATCTGCAAAACTACTTGAAGCTGTAGATTCTGTTATAGTATAGTCAGCTGAAGATATTGTAGAACCGCTCATAGTTGAAATTTGATATACGTGTACCCTATTGCCTGTAGAGTCACCTACAACTATATAATCTCCATAAGCATCAAGTCGGTTCCCCCAGAATTGGCTTGTTCCTGTACTGTTAGGATTTGTAAGTGTATGTCTAAGTGTAATCGTAGATTCATCTACAATTTCATAAACATAAATTACACCTTGATTAGAGTTGCCTGAGGTATCTTCTAGATCAGCACCTATTATAATGTAATTATCTGTAATTGCATTTCCGAAACCAAATCTATCATCAGACGAACCTGTATCTATGTTAGGATTGGACAACGTTACTTGTCTGTCCCAAGTTCCAACCGATGTATCGCCAAATGCTATCCATTCAAGAGTTACATTATCTCCAAATGGTGCCCTGCTAAAAGTAAACCCAGTTGCAGTTCTTGTAAAATACGTTTGCGTATATTGCCCGCCGCCGTACATTCTAGTTACGCCATCAGTTAAACCCCAATTTGTTCCTCGGTGGCCACACATTCTCCAAGACCCATTTTCTTCTCTGTACCAAATATAATATGGCTCAAAATCAAGAGCAATTGTACCTGTTGCGCCATACCCGTTTGTATTAGAAATTGTGCCAGTAGCTGAGGGTTTTTTGTTTGTTATTGTGCTGTAAGTTTCATAGTCGTCAGCAGCCAGTGCAAGCATTATATGTGTTCTACTACTACTATTAATTCCAAGTTCATTGCCAATAGTTATTCCAGTTGCATCAGGAACAGAAGGTAAAATTCCTGTAGTTGTTCTGTTACTAGTATTTCCATTGCCATAAAAATCCCCACCAATTCTGCTGTCCCGTGACCATCTCCAATTCCAACTGCCGGCGCTACTTCCGTAAATTGCCATTCCAAATAAGAACTTTGGTGTTTCTTTGAGATTGTGTGGTATCCTACGTCTATCTGTGCTATTGCCGTTATAAATTATTACATCTGACAGTCCGGGATAACTTCTAAAAGAATAAATTGGTAAATCAGTAACTCCAGTAACAGAGTCTGCTGATAGATAATCACTATGCACTCTTACTCTGTTGTCGTCATATTCTATACTGTTAGTTAATCCTGTGTGAGGACCATTAATTAAATTACAATAATGGCCACTGCCTCCATCAATAGCACCGCCATTTCCACTAGGTCTATTAAACTCGCTCGATCCTAACGAAGCAGTAAGGCCGGAACCGTTGCCTCTTAACATCAAGGTTATATGTTCGCCATCATTAACGGTTACATTTGTGCGTGATTTAAAAGTAGTTGTGTTATAATCTCTATCTATGCCGTCTACAATCCAACTACTCCAGACACCTCCAGTTAAGCCAGGCACATAATTACCTGACATTACCCTAACTCCTGTTAGGCTAGCACCTTCAGTTGAGATTCGATTTATCTTTGTTGAAGCTAACGCTCCTCTTGAAACACTAGCTATCTGTGGCATATTTGTTATCCATAAGTCGAACTTGCTCCTAGCACAGTCCAAGTAGATGATTGTCTAATAAGTGTAAAAGAAACTATGTCAAATCCGTTAGCTGTACCTCCAGGAACGCTGCCCCCAAACCATTCTATTGTTTGTGCTGCGCCACCTATTTGTACTGCTGTTGGCATATACTGTGTTAGGCCTTGTGCAATAATTAGTGCTACTGTTGTTATTCTGTCACCGGTAGTTGGTACGTTTGTGAAGTTTGCTGTGAAGTTTGCTGCTGGCGCTGTATGGTAAAATACTCCGCTAGTTGTAGTATTATGTACTACGGTACCAGTAGCACCATTTATTGTGCTTGATACTTCTGATAGCAGAGGTGTAGCACCAGCTGATAAACCATCAGTAATTCCATAACCAGCAAGTGTTGTTGGTGTTCCTGTAAGATTTGTGAATGTCAGTTCTGGTGGTGTGTATGTAAACGCACCTGAAGCATTTGCATAACTTAATGCACCTGTTCCACTTGCACTTGCTTGTGTTACACTTAATCCATTTCTTGCATCTGCTAGTGTAATTCCTCCGCCACCGCTAATTGATGTCCACGATCCTTCATATACTTGTGCTTGGCTAGTAGTGCTGTCATATATTATATCACCATTAGCAGCTGATAGTGCATTCTTTTGTGTTGTTGTAAAACTAGGTAACCTAAAAGTACCGCCACTTGCGCCGCCAGTAATTATAACTCCATCTGGAGCTTCTAATGTAATCGTACTAGCACTTGTAAGTACTGGTGCACCTGATCCAGAACTTGTAAAAGTAGTTGCATTTACTGTACCGGCAAAACTAAAAATGCCACTACCAGTGTTTGTAAAAGACATATCGCCAGTATCGCCTGTTAAGGAAACTGCGCCGCCTGCTGCTGCAATAACTACGTTGCCACTTGTTGATTGAATTTGATAATTATTTACATCCAAGTCGCCGCCTAGTTGTGGCGAAGTGTCATCAACTACATCACCACCGCCACCACTAGTAACATCTGCTGGTACAAATGTAAATTCACCGCTACTGTTATTGTAACTTAGTGATCCGCCGCCTGCTGGTGTGCCATCAGTGGTTACTGATAAATCTGTTAATTGTGAATAGCCAGATAAGTTAGCTGGTCTAAATGTAAATCCGCCGACACTATCATATGACAACGACCCGCCTGATTGAGCAGAATCAGTTGTTACGCTAAACGCACTTAGCTGCACAAAACTGTTTAAGTCTGGAGGAGTATATGTAAAGGCGCCTGTGTTGTAAGATAAGTTACCAGTTCCACTCTCTCCAGCAACTGTTACAGTAAAGTCATCGAACCCAAGTCCGGCAACGTCTGATGTATTGATCCATTGACCGGAACTATAAACTAATGTTTGAGTGTCTTGTACATTAGTAATAGACGTATTAGACAAATCATTTAGTGACAATGTTACTGCATCGGCTGCTATAGTGATCTCGTTAGTATCTGTTATTGCTAAATTAATACCGGTACCACCTACAAGCTCAACTGTTGTTGTAGTTGCATCATCATCAGTAAGTAGAATTTGTGCGCCAGCTGCTGTTGCAGATGCACTTACATCATAAGTAGTGTTGGTATCTATAAAGCCTGCAACAGTTTGGTTAACCCAAATACTACCATCCCAAACTAATAACTGTCCTGATTCAGGAGTGCCACTAATGTTTACATCGCCAATAACACCAATAGTACTAATGTCAGTAACTAGGTCATCTAGATTAGGTAAATTAGTTAAGCTATTATAATCTCTATCAAAAAACAAAGCACTACTATCACCTAGCTGACTAACATCTGTAACTGCTGAGGGAGGAACATTTGTAAGAGTACTATAATCGCCGTTAAACGTATTAGCAAGTACCCACGCTCTATCTGCAATGATAATGTTTTCAGCCTGATTAGCTGTGTATAATCTAAGTGTACCACGATCAGCATCAAAGAAAATCTCACCTGATGCACCCGACAAGGTGTCAAGGCTTTGAGATGATCTCTTTTGTAATCGTATACTTCGTACTGGTATTGGCATAAAGAATATTCCTTTGCATATATTTAGCCACTAAATAACAGAAAGGAGAGACTATGCCAGATCCAAGAAGATTCCATCCGTACTATATTATTGAAGCATTTAGTAAAACACAAAACAGAATTCAAGAACACGTGATTACTCGTGAGGTAGAAAAAAGGAAACGCTGTCAGGACTTAACAGAAGCTAAAAAACGATCTATTGAGTTTGCGTTTAGTTTAAATGAACGTACAATGAACGGTACAAGCGATTGGGCACCACTACTTCATTTACAAACTGAACACGACGGAAAGTTGCTTATTCCTCTAAATTTGGATTAGGACCCATAGCCCAAGCAGTTAATGCCCAGCGAGTGTCGCTGATAGGTGGAAGGGCTCGATGATCAACAGTTGCAGGAATAATAACTGCTTCGCCTGTTGCTAGTTCAAATGTGTGGTCTCTAGTTTCAAATAACGCACCTGGAGCAGGTTGTAACGTACAAGTTAGTGTTAGCAGTCTAGCACTAGTGCGTCTATTGTTTATTTGATCTTTGTGCCAGTGATAGAATTCACCTGAGTTATATTTAGAAACTTGCATAGGCTCTTGTATCCAAGTAACTGGATAGTCGTCTAATAAGTTGTGCATATACTGTTCAACTAGCCCTTGAGCGTGTTCATATTCAATCCAGTATACTTTATTATTCCGTACACCGGGATTAAACCCGCTACCCGCTCTTCCGTTGGCCTCTTCGCTTTGTTCAGCTAAACGAATTAGGTCTGCGCATTCTTCTTCTGTAAATAATTGAAATGGTGTATATAGTTCCACAGTTAAGTCCTTTATTGTATATTTAACTAATATTCAAAGTTTTGGCAATCTGTATGTTTGCGTAAAAACTTTGCACCATTCTTTAAATGAAAATTCCTTGCCATCTCTGTTAAAGGACTAAGTGTAACAAATCGTTTTACATCTGGATTTGTCTTCTTGATGTGGTCTGCTACTTCAAATACAATTTCTCTTCCAGCGCCACGATCGTAACTCCATACAGTATAGAAATTTGCAATCTCTGTTCCTATCCATCCTAGATCACGTTCGCACGTAGGCACTTCGTCTGTATAAGCTACACAGATGACCGCTCGTAGCTCTTCAAAGCTCTCGTCAGTATATAATCCGTATACTTCTCTACCACTACGTGTTCGCCATTCTGCATCGATGTGCGGACGCACAGGGTCGTCGGCAATAATATCTTTTACGATATGGTTCTCTAATTGTAATAACAAAACTATTCATCTCCATCCAAATTATTTAAAAACTGCCTTAATTTTGTACTATCTGTTTCTGCTCGTACTTTGCCAAGTGCCGCTCCGCTACTAGGATCTTCGCTTACGGTATCAGCTGCCGTAGTTGATCGTTTTAATCCTGCAAGCACACTTGACCCGCCTTGTGGCGCACTGCTATATCCGCCGTTAGCTTCATCATCTTCGCCTAAGTCTTCAATACGCAGTGTGTCTAAGTTAAAGCCTAGATCAATCTTTTGTCCTACGCCCGAACTGTTACGTGTTTTCATAAGCTGGATCTGATAGCGACCACGTTCACGCATTGCTCTACTTGTAAAGATACCAAACACGTTATCCGCAGTCTGGATCTTTGACAGTCCACCACTGATGTGCGAGTGATCAAATTCAATCTCCTCAACAGCACCACGGTTCAACTGTGCCGCTGTAACAAACACTGTCTGTAATTCCATTGCTAAGTTACGCAGTTCTTCACTCACGTACTTGTCTTTGATAAACAAGTTTTCTGCACTTACCTTTGTGCTTGCTGGCATCAACAAGTCCAAATAGTCAATCAACAGTACGTCTACCTTCTTGCCAGTTTTAATTTCATATTCTTTAATGTAACTACGTACATCATTTGCTGTCTTACCACTAGGCATATACTTGACTTGGAATGCGCCATTCTTCTTGCCAATAATCTTAACCTTCATCTCAACATCATCGATATTCTTAAACACATCACGACTTGGAATACCTGTAACCATACTATCAAGTCTCATACTAACTAGACTCTCTGCAAGCTCTAGTGTTAAGTAGATCACGTTCAAGCCCTTCTCGGCCATATTAACGCCAATGTTAGCAAGGAACAAACTCTTACCTGCACCCGAGCCACCTGCAAAGATATTCAGCTCGCCTCTGTTAAAGCCACCAAACAATTTCTTGTCCATAGCTGGCCAGCCTGTACTTACTTGTCCGTTAGTACTCTTAATGCCTTCTAGTCTTGCTCTTGGATCAGCATAGTAGTCTGTACCCAAGTCTTTTTGTAAACCAATCTGTACAGCCTTCTTAACTAGATCTTCACACGCACCATACTCGCCGCTTTCTAATAAGTCAGCACTCTTTAGAATAGCTGCTTCTAGTGCTTTGTGTTTTGCAAATGTTTCAAACTCTGCAAGCAACCAATCATAATGATTCTCTTGTAGTGTACCTGGATCTTTTAAATTAATATCGGTTGCCGCATTGATCATATCAAACGTAGGCAATCCATTGTGTTCCATAACATAGTTGTTAAGAAACTCTGCTGGTGCTCTTAAACGTCTGTCAAAACTATTTGGATCAAACACAGCCTGACAGCGTACAAAGCTCTCTGCATCGCTCATCATCATTTCTAGATACACTTTCTGTATATCATATCCGTAGTCTGTGTTTTGTCTTGTGCTCATCTAGTATATATTCACTTTGTTAATTGTGTTATGTTAAGTTCGGATAGTACTTCTTTATTTCCAAGTTTAGTAGGAAACATATTAAATGCTAAACTGTATCGATCTTTATTTCCATCGTTAGGACCAACACCGTGCATTAAATTTGATTCAAATAATACTAATGTATTTTTTTGAACATAGCAGTTTATTATTTTTTGCGCCATATCAAATTCTTGTAACTTATCTTGGTCGTGTTCAATATGAAAATTACTTTCTTTGTCATCTGTAAATACTAACGGCACAATATCATCTTGCCAATAGTATGTTCCGCTAATAACACTATTAGGGTGTTTGTGCGGCCAATGATGTTCACCAGGTGATTTAACATTAACCCAACTCTGTGTCATCCGTAAGTCACTAGGCTTATAACAAAGAACGTTTTCAAAATATGCATTTGCGTGTTCAACCAACTGTTGTTTAAAATTTAAAAAAGGTAATTGATCAAGTACATATGAATCTTCACTCCGAGTACCAAAGTCTTTATTACTAGACTTAACCTGTTCTAACTGATTGTTAATGTCATCCATATTCTGCTGGAAGTTAACAATACCAATCAATCTTGGAAATACTTGTGCGACATTCATCATTATGATACTACCTCTACATTATACATTATAGCAAACTCCTGCGCATCTGTCAAGTCATTTACCATAGGTTTACCCTTGATATTGAGCGAAGTGTTTAGTAGCATAGGACATCCTGTTTCTTCGTACCAGCGTTCTAACAGTCTTCTAATGCCACTTCCATCATCTGGTACCGTTTGTACTCTGCTTGTTCCGTCAACGTGGGTGATGGCAGGATACAAGTCTGGACTGGTGCAAGTGGAGGTGTACTGCATATAATTGTTAAAGTGTCCTTTGAAATTATCACTTGCGTGTTCGTAGAGCACCACTGGAGCAAAGGGTCTAAATTGCTGTCTCTGCTTAATGTCGTTGACTCGACGCTTGATGTCTGCGCCACGGGGATCAGCAAGTAGGCTGCGGTTACCAAAAGCCCTAGGACCAAACTCTGCCGGGCCATTCGCAACGCCCACGATTCCCGTTTTCTTGAGTTCACTGATTGCTGCTTCAACTGGATAGTCTCCTTCAATGTTGTAGCCTAAGTATGCGTGATCCATAGGCATATGTACTTTCTTGTGTGCTAGTACACTGCCAATTGCGGAGCCGGCATCGCCTGGGTTTGGCATAATCCATACGTCATCAAAGTACTTATAAGCTAGATGGTTAGCACTACAGTTTAATGCACATCCTCCCATAAGAACTAAGTTTCTGCTCTTTGTATTCTTTTTTGCCCATTCTAATATTTGTTCAAGAGTAAACTCATACATCTTCTGGGTAGCTGCAGCAATGTCAAACATATCTTGTTCTGTAGTAAGCTCTGGCTTCCAACGTTTGCACCCTCGATGTAAGTTGTCTTTGTATCTAACATTTGCGCCATCAACGTAGTCAAACATTTCATACATATCATCCCACAGACGCCTAGGGTCACCGTATGCAGCCATACCCATTAGTATGTATTCATCTTCATTAGGCTTTAATCCAATACGTTGTGTCATTGCACTGTACCACAGGCCTACTGAGTTAGGATATCCTTGACTGTATATCTTTTTAAGTTTATTACCGTTGCCTTCCCAAACAGTTAGTGTTTCAAATTCTCCAATGCTATCAATGCATACGATAGTGGCATTAGTAAAAGAGCTAGTATAATAACCAGCGGCAGCGTGACTATGATGATGGCTAGTATACTTAATAGGAGCAGTGATACCGTAACTTTTAAGGTAACTCTTAATATTGTTTTCGCTATGATTCCATCCTTGCCCTGCTCGTAACTGTCTAAGAGTTTTTCTAAAGGGTCTTTCGTACCATACCACTTCATTTGGTTCTCCCCATTGTTTTGCGTAATCAATTAATTTAAAATTTAAATGTGCATCATTCTTAATGCCACTAAAGCGTTCAGCGTGACTAGCAAACTCTAGGCCGCTGTTGCTAAACACTGCTAAGGCAGCATCGTGGCTATTTGCACTTATTCCCCAGGTTATCATTAGTTATATTTTTTCCATAAGTTATGTAGTATGTAAAACCATACTCCATTAATTGCTGGTTCGATTAATGCAACTGTTCCAGCTTCCCAAAGGCTTGCTCCGGTCATTGTACTAACAACTGTCATAGCAATAACAATATGTCCTAGCGTATATATTACTGCTAACATTATACTATTGCCCTTCATCATCTTTTTCAGGACTTCAAAAATTCCAGTTTCAAATTCTGTTTTCATTGCACTACTTTCTATTTGTATATAAAAGGATCTCGCTTTTTCATTTCGTCTAATCGCTTTTGTAATTCTTTACGTTCTTTATATTTGGTATACGGAGTTGTAATCCATTTCCAAAACTTTTTTATATAAACCATTTTTTTGCTCTCAATCTAATTTTTAACGGACTGTCTTCAGCTGTATTAGCAATGCTGTATAAGGTATACAGTCTACCGTATTTACTTACAGCTTCACTAATATCTGTAACTTCTGAAGACCAATCAGGCAACGCTACGCTCCATCCTAATTCAATTGCTTGCTCTACTAGTTTTTTACCTGCAATATCTCTATCAGGACATACTATGATCTGCTTCTGCAATCTATTAAGGAGCATTGCTTGCTGGTCACTTATTTCAGACCCGCCGAGCGCACAACCGTCAACGTGTATAGCATCAAGTTGACCTTCACATACGATAGCAAACGACTTATTATAATTTTGCTCGTCTAGTCCGTATACAAATCCGGGTTGTACTTCTGTTAAGTACTTTGGCTTTTTGTCTGCTAGTATACTACGTCCAGTCCATCCTACAACGTTACCTTCAAAGTAGAATGGAATAATTAGTCTATCACGATAACCTAAACTTGGTGACCAGTAATAGTTAGTATCATCTACGTTTAAATTACGTGCAGCCATATATTCTAAAATAGCCATACTGTGCTTAGTGAAGTCCGTTATGTCTGTAATCTTAACAGCATCATCTGGCAACGGGACAGTATTGAAAGTTGGTAGTTGGGCTATTTGTGTTTTAGCTTCAACTCCTTCATTTTCTCTCATAACCTCTAATGCTACCTTATTGATTACATCGTCAGGTGCTCCCATCCATTGTAGGAGTTTACGCAGTTTATGTGAGAAGGTTCTGCCCGGTTGCCAGGACGCTTTGAAGCCGCAGTTAAAACAATGATAACTTACGCCTCCGTCAGGGTTGCTTATGAGGCCCCCGCGGCCACGAGTGTCTGCACTATTGCCATTGTGATGACAACAGGGCGCATTAAAGGATAACCAACCACTAGGCGTTGTCTTACGCTTAGGCGGTATGTATGTCAGAACTGTATCGTTTACTACACTCATACTATTATTATAGCGTAGTTAGACTAGTTTGTCAATCAGTTTCTTACTAATATTTTGGTTATTTTTTCTGCTGGATTTGCTGTTGCTTTGAACCGTAAGTGACTAAACACTCCGTTAAAGTTTATAGGAGTTGGTTCTGTTTCGGATCCGGTCATTGTATATGTTGCAACATCGGCCCATTCTGTGCCGCCAATAATTTGATTATCTAATGTTGCCTGAATTACTACATCACCAACGTAGCTATCTGTATATACTGCCGCAGTGTGTAATGCTTCGTTACCATTAATACCTGGTTCAGCGTTTAGTGCTTCTGAATACCAATTGTCATTATCTTCTTCAAATACTGCAACCGATATTGTATCACGTGGTCCAGGAAACTGTGATGATTCAACTTTAATAACTCCAGTGCCTCCAAAATGAGCATTGCTATATGTAGTTACGTTATTGTTACTAGAATCAACTAGATATATGTTATAGCTTAGATATTGTGCTTTTACGTTTAGCAAATCATTTTCAGTAATTGTAACTTTAAAAAGTCCTTTTGACTGATTAACGTTTACAGCTTTGTGTTCAATAATTAAACTTTGATTTTCATCAAATGCTTGAAACTTTATGCTGTCATAAGTTGCGAGATCAATTCGTTTTTGATCTGCGTTTAATAATTTAAAATCCAAGACATTATCAATGCCCGTGAATACGTTTATATGTCTGCTGTACACTGGTCTATACTCCGTAAGTAACCCTGCTTCATTTGCAATGAGGGTAGTTTTGTTTTTGACTAAATATCTAGGTATAAGTTGCATATAACTATTTATCGGAACCGAATGTTAATTAAAGAGATACAAGAAAAATTTCCCTTCCTAAGTATTGTCGTTTACGGCGGTCAGGAGTACATTGGCATCATTGCCAATCAAGACCAATGGGTGACATCAATGTTTGTTTACACTTCATTGAAATCTGAGGAAGAAAAGAAAGCACTGCTAGATTTAGGTGAAGTATGGTGGTGGGAATCAAATCGATTAATTCCTATCAATATATTTTTACTTAATGAAATGCAATATTTTAAATATATTTTAATGACAATGAATTCAAAAGATGTAAAAGTTACTATGGGGCCTTGCGTGAATATTAATAATTTATCAGTTAAGCGGGTAAAGCGTAAAAATGTTCAACTGGTCAAAAAATCTAAGAATTAAGTTGTTCACAAATTAAATTTATATGAACTACTACACTTAACGCATACGCAAATGCGTGGGCCTTCTTAAAGAAGTATTCATCAGTTGTCGGCTTTATCCAAACTTCCTTCATTATTGTTTCCCAGCTTTGGTTCGCTAGATATCTCTTGGCTGGACGTATTATTGCCAGTGTTGCCGCCAATTGTTGTACCGAAGTAGGCTTCAATTGTTTCAATAGTTCGTTGTGTCCGTTTAGATGGAATACTTTGTCTGAGAAGTCCTTGTGTTCCAGAAGTTGCCATAGGGGTGTCCTTTCCATTAATTCTGTTAAGTGTGCTTCATCTCTAACGTCTTTGTAGATACTTACGTTAAGGAAGTCTAGTTTAAAGTAGCCGCGCTCTTCTGCGGTCTTGTGTTCGATAGTTGATAATTCGTTAAACGGATTGTGTGGAATCTCAGTTGCATACACACCAGTGTTATGTTTCTTACCAGTAGGCAATTTTGCTACTCGATGTTTTATTTTAGATAAAACAATATCTCTGTCAGCAAAGTCTATATCAATATCAGGCATTATAAATTGCTTTCCTTTGCAACGTCTTTAACAAGTTGTACATCATTTGATAATTTTTTAAATCGCATAGCCCAATGAGATGGATTAATAACGTGATACACCATACTAAGTTGTTCATCATTAAATTTACTTAGCATCTCTTTACCGCTTTTACAATTAAGTATAAGCCAAGGACTAATCTTGCCGTCCTTAATTTGATACACTGCTCTATTTAAACTAATGTGTTCAAAGTAATGATTCCAGGGAGCAGGCTCATTGTCAGCAGCCCATTCCATCATTGTTTTTACACTACGTTCAAGTGCAGTAGTTACATCTTCTTTTAAAATAAATTGTAGTACATATTTTTCATATAAATCATCTTTGCACCAATGATCTAATTTAACTCCGCTAGTTACAACATAGTCGATATATTTTTCTGGATACAAAGGTTGTACATTATTAAGAAAACTTCCAAACTTTACAAATGCATTATAGTAAGGACTCTTACAAAAGTCTTCATACGTTTTTTCTTTTTTATTACCTGCACTTAGTTTATAAAATCTATCAAAAGCATAAAACCCATAGCGCACACGCTTCTCATCTTTTTGTAATGCTCTACGTTTCTTTTCACACATATGCGCAAAGAGAGTTTTTTCTCTTACGTAACTGCTACCGCAGTATCCACACTTGTATGGCTTGTCGTTTTGTTTCATATTAGATAACCACTCATAAGTTTTTGAAGTATTGCTTATAGAGGTTTTTAATCCTGCTTTTGTCAAAAACAAACCCTTTACTTCTTGCATAATAATGTTTTTCCGTATATTTTTTTTCTTTTTCGTTTATTGTACGCACTTCAACATTATACACTTCTTCTGTTAATGGTATTAGTTGTGCAAGCGGTGTTCCTGCAGAGATTGTATATTTTCCATCTACTACATTCCAAAACATATTAACATTTACATATGGGCTTTCGCTTGGGTCTAGTATTCCGTGTGCGGCTTCAAATTCAAATGTGTCAGGATACGGAATAGGTGTAACCATAAATTTTATTCCTGGTGTAGCAAATATAAACCACGGCATATCTAGTTTTACTACTGACGTTAATGTTCCGGGTCTAAACGGCAGTTGACTAGCGGGCGGGGTTTGTACAGGCGGTGCTTTTAAAATTTCATCAGGCATTGTAGTTGGAGCAGTCCATCTAATTTCACCTGGTCGATCTTTCCTAGTTTCAATATGTAAATCCCAAGGAGCAGTTACTATAAATCCAGTGTCCATTAATTCAAATATACCCGGACAACGTCTTAGGTGAGTGGACCTGCCTTCTAAGTCTAGACGATTCTCTTTTTCGTATTTTACAAACGCTTTGTATTCATCGTTTACACGATTCAACCATTTAAATTTTACATCTGATGCAGGTACTATTGGATATAAATCTACAATAGAATGATCCATACAAGCAAATACTATTTTCTTTTTACGCTTAAAGTTTAGCATCAATACCGTGTTCCTCTGCTAGTACTTTAAGTTCTTTTTTTGTAGATAGGTTAGCAAGTAATTCTATTTCATCCTGTTTCATATTAGGGTATATTTTTTCAAGTAGCTTTACGCCTTTGCTATTGTCACCGTTTTTCTTCTTGAAGCCAATCCATTGATGCTGTCGCATACTACTACTTGCATTATGTGTTGCACACAATAACTGCCATTGTAATTGAGGATGTCTTGTTCCTAGCTCATTCCAATTCTTATTGTAGATTTGATTAGTCATAACAACAGCAAGCTCTTGTGCTTCTCTTGTGCCTGTAACAGAACTAGCATATCTGTTTAGTAGCCAATAGTTAACACACTTCTTTTGTTCGTCAGTTAGTTCTTTCCAAACTGACTTTGCATTTTGATCAATGCAAGCAAGTACTTCTTTTACTGGGAATGCTTGGTATGCCATACAGCTACGTCCTCTGGTGAATTAATCTCTACTCCTTTAAAGTATACACTACTACAGCCGATTTGCCAACCGTTTTTGAGCCACCGGAGTTGTTCAAGTTGCTCAATTGTTTCTTCTTGCGTAATCTCTAATGACGGATATAATTTTAATGCATTACGTCGATATCCATATATGCCTAAATGCCATTCGCCATATCCTGTCATACCTCTGCCAAACCATAGAGCTTGGTCACCTGCTCTAACCATCTTAACTGAGTTAGGATTGTTCTGTTCTTCTTCTGACATCTCAGCAAACACTGTGCTTACAGGATAATATTGTAACCATTCTACACAGCGTTCTATCATCTGCAATGTTACATCAGGCATATCACCTTGTACATTAATAAACTGATCGTACTTTTGCATATAGTCTAAATCAATAGCACCTGCACATCTTTCTGTACCGTTATCATAATCTGCATCATCAATTATTACGCTTGTATTTTGAAACACGTTGGCAATACGTTGATCATCAGTAAGCACGTATGTTGGTAGTTTAGACGCTGTACAAGCATCATACACACGTTTTATCATAGGAACACCATCTAACATAGCTAAAGGTTTTCCAGGGTAACGTGTGCTTGCATACCTAGCTGGTATAAGAATAGCGGTGGATTTCATCTACTGTCCTTTCAAAGTCTTCTAAGCGTAGCATATTAGGTCCGTCGCTAGGTGCTACATCAGGATTAGGATGGACTTCCAAGAAAAAATCTCGGACCCCAAGAGCAGCCCCGCTACGAGCCAACCCAGGCACGTAGTCACGATTACCACCTGAGCTAGACCCAAGTCCTCCGGGCTTTTGGACAGAGTGCGTAACATCAAAAACAATAGGATGTTCATAAGTGTCGAGCATATACATAAGACCAGTATAGTCAACGACAAGATTGTTGTAACCAAAACTAGTTCCCCTTTCTGTGATCCAAATTTCTTTAGCGTCTGTACACTTACTTAGTATGCCCTTCATATCCCACGGCGCTAAGAACTGTCCTTTTTTAATATTAACAATTTTGTCTGTAGCACAGGCTGCTTTGATTAAGTCAGTCTGTCTACACAAGAATGCAGGAATTTGATAAACATCAACTGC
>Ga0307488_10002731_pt1 | contig 14864 bp, 18 predicted proteins | sample SB02metaG_FD_202248 | JGI IMG/M metagenome (GOLD analysis project Ga0307488, IMG submission 202248) | Sea-ice brine microbial communities from Beaufort Sea near Barrow, Alaska, United States - SB 0.2 | ecosystem: Environmental > Aquatic > Marine > Coastal | place: USA: Alaska | collected... | reverse complement strand
GAGGATATACTTTTTTGTGTAACATTTTTTCGTCTTGTATCTCTACTATCTTCGTTCCTTCTTTGCACCACAGGGCATTGACCATGCCTGCTCCGTGTGTTGCTAGTACATGTGATGCTTCTGCAAAAACTTTAACCTGCTCCCTTATTGATAAGTCTTCAAGTGTGGCAGACTCCCATCCTTTAAGCGCCATCAACAGTTCGCTGGCATTGTTTAATTTCCTAGTGTGTGCTTTGTCACGTGATACAAATATTTTTCTAAAACGTTTTTGATTTTCCGATATACCAAATGTTCCTTTGAAATGTCTCAACCATGGCGGTAAGTTTGGTGTGACAACACCATCGTTCGAGTTGCTCATGGACGGAGCTATTAGGTGTTTGAATCTCCATGTTTCTCCCTCCGGCATCACATAATATTTTAAGTTGGGGAATAATTCTTTGGCCACTTTGTCAAAGTACGGACTAGGATTGGCAAGTATATAAATGTATTTTGTAAAGTTCGTTGACCATCTTTTTTCTAGCAGTCTAAACTTACTAATGAGGTCAATCCAGATATGCCACGGATTACCTGTGCTATATTTGTCTATGGGTAACCAGACATACTTGTCTGTTTCGTCGAACTGTTTGGTTACAGGCGGCATCTCGATATTGATTTCCTCGCCCCAAGCGTCCCACAATCCGTGATGTTTTTTTGGTTTGTTTTTATATTTGTCTAGCATGGGCCAGAGATGTTCTGTGATCATGTGTCTGTCTTCGGTGATCAGTACTGGTAAATTGTTCACTGAACAGTTTTTAAATTCTGCTACAAAAGTTGGTAAACTCTTCCATTTACTTGACGCTTTAGGATGATATTTCATATTAATATCATATGCAGGATCAATTGTATGATACCTATCTAAGAAATATTTTATGCTGGTAATGTTTTTTACAAGTTGCGGCATTGGAATTTATGTTGTATAATTAATTATAATATTATGCAACCCACACATATTTTTTCCAACGGCTGTTCGTTCCTCACGCAGAGACCCAAGGAGGGTGTAATGACACACGTTGGCATGGAACTTGCAAAGATAATGGAGCTAGAACCGGCACTACATCTCGGTGCAGGCGGCCGCGGTAATAAAAGATTAAGTGTCACTACCAAAGTCTGGTGTGAGAAGAACCCGGAGTTGGCAGAGAAATGTTTCTTTGTCATAGGTATAACTTCAGGACAGCGATTCGATTACCCAGCAACCGACGGGTACAAAACACATAAGTTTCCAGGATTAGCAACAGCATGGAAGACATACAAGCCAAGCATAAACACAAACACAGAAAAATTTTTCAAATATCTTTTCGTGGAAGGTAAACTAGATCTAGATCAGATGATACAGTACGAGTCCATAGAAGCCACACTGAACTTGCAGAACTACTTCAAGGTTAAAAAATATCCATACGTGATGTACAAAACAATATCCGACCCTGAGATTAAGATTGATCACAAGTTTAAGGATGTAAAAGCATTATGGAACTTGATAGACAAGACAAGATATTTCAGACCAGAAACATCACACAAGGATTACACTGTGAGTAATAATCAACACTGTTCTCCTGGAGACATACACCCATCTCCTGAAGGACATAAGGACTGGGCAACACAACTTAAGGAATTTATAGATGCTAACGATTTACGCACCATTTAATAATAGGAAAAGCAAAGCATGGGAAGTGTTTGACGGCATAGAAAAGTCTTGGCCTGATCAGGTAAAGGTGTTAGATAACAGTGTTGCAGTGGATCCTTTATCCAATTCAATGTTTTGGGGATTTGTAAACAATAACAAATCAATGGTCAAAAAATTAGAAGCACGTAAACACAAGTTTTGGTTCACCGACACACCGTACTTTGGTAGATTTAATAACAGTAACCTGAAATCCGATAATCATTATTGGCGTATTTGCAAAAACAAAATACATTCAAGTTATATAAAAGGTTGTAAGGCAGATAGATTTGAAAAATTTGGACTTAAAATAAAAGCACCTAACTTTAAAGGCAGTTATGTTTTAGTGTGTCCTAGTTCAGCAGGCATCAACGATTACTTGGACAGACCCAATTGGACAAAGGAAACAGTAGAACAGATAAAAAGATATACGGATAGGACTATTAGGGTACGGGAGAAACCACGAGGCAGAGGTACATCAGGACCCAGCGAGGCTAAGATTCCGCTGGCAGAGGATCTAAAAGATGCTTGGTGTTTGGTCACAAGTTGTTCTATTGCGGCGGTCGAAGCACAGTGTATGGGCATACCTGTTATATGCGATCAAAAAAGTTTTGCTAAAGAAGTAAGTGGACAAGAACTCGCCGACATAGAGGATCCTTTCTTTGTTGGTTGTGAGGATTGGTTATACAGCCTTGCTTACCAACAGTTCACACCGGAGGAGTTTACAAACGGCAAGGCAGTGGAGATACTAATGGACAAAGGAATACTATAATGAAAAAACTTATACACTTTGGTTGTTCTTTCGCCATGGGAAATGGTGTGCCAACATATATCGAAGGGCTTGAAAGCGGAGCACACGTGCATAAGGATAGGGGATCGTTTAAACAGAAATATGGTATGAAGGCCAAGTCTCCACAAACTTGCGGATCAGTACTTGCAGATAAAATGAAATTGCAATTCCAAAAAGTGGCAGGAAATGGCATCAGTAACGAGATGGTGGTACGTAAATTGCTACAAACTGATTTGAAAGATAGTTTTGTTCTTATAGGACTGACTAGCCACAATAGGCGTGAAGCACTTACAACTTCATTCAATAGCTCACACTGGCAAACTTACAAGATGGTTGCACCCGAAGGGGAATATAAAAAATTTAAAAATCTCATATTTAACCCATGGGATAAAGAATACACAGTGGATCTGTACGGGGACGGTCAGATAAGGACAGCGATTCAGATACTGTACATGCAATCATACCTGAAAGGGAAAAATGTTCCATATCTATTTTTTAACGCACTGCATAATGATTTTGACAAACCTATCAACAGTGAATGTGACCAATTGCTAGGTCAAGTAAACACAAAAAATTTTTATAAACTACGAGGTAACTTTGATGACTGCCAGCACGGTTGGTGCCTCAAAAAGGAATTAGTCGTTTCGGATTTAGATCAACACCCTAACATAAAAGGACAACGTGCCTGGGCAGATAGGTTAGAACCACAGATAAAGGAAATCATTAATGCAAATAGATAATGGATCAAAAATGATATATGTCCATATACCTAGGACTGGCGGATCATGGTTCACGTACTCTTGGAGAGCTGTGACCAACAAGGTACCTAAGTATATTTGGTCAAAAGTGGATATTCTTATGGACACTAAAAATCATAACACAGTACAAATAGGTAGGCACGGTAGACTATCGGGCATTAAAGATCAGCTTGAAGTTTTAGGTGTAGACATTTCAAAATTTAAAATTGTTACATTAGTGAGAGAACCTATTGATAGAATAATAAGTTCATGGAGATGGTTCTCAAAAGTCAAGGACACAGCAAAGAAACACGGATGGACCAGCATAGACGATATGTTAGATGAATACGAATCTGGTCACAGGAGAGCAAACTACTTGCCACAGACATATTGGTTATCAGAACAAGATACTAAGTTTGATCATATATTTAGATTTGAGGATTTGCTTAAAGGCCCAGGAGAGATACAAAAAATATTTCCGTTGTATCAACCTAAAGGAAAGCTGAGAAGAGGGACAGACGATATTAAACTAACAGGAAAACAGACAAAAAGAATTAAAGAGCTGTACAAAGAAGATGTAAAATATCTGAGTGGCTATTATGACTATTGAAAAGATTAATGGATTTTGGGTGCCGTCAAACGATGTACATATCGAGGACTGGAAAAAAGATAAAAACTTTACCCAGAGTAAATGCTTAGACAAGTTTATTGCACACTGTGAACGTAAAAACTTAAAATTCAATCACGTTTTAGATGTGGGTGCATGGGTAGGTACTTGGACAATGAAGATGAACCCTTTCTGTGGACGAGTAATTGCCTTTGAACCAGATCCTATACATTATGAATGCCTGGTGAAAAACTTGCCAGATGATGTTGAAACACATCAACTCGCAGTTGGGAATAACAAAAAAATGATATCGTTGTCAGAGGACGATTTCACACAAGCGAAACGTGTGATAGGCGATGGCACAATACCTATGGTCACTATCGATAGTATGAATTTAAATGATATTGATCTAATCAAGATCGATGTAGAAGGTTATGAAATGGAAGTATTAAAAGGTGCTGAAAATACATTAGACAATATTGAATACTTAATGATAGAACTGAATAATAATGCAAAAAAATATGGTAGCAGTAATTTAGAAATAGAAAAGTATCTGTCTAAAAAAGGATTTAAAATTATGATTAAAGTTTGGCCGGATGTAGTATGGCAGAAAAAAGGTAAAAGTAAATAGGTATATGAAGATTTTTATAACGGGTGTGGCAGGATTTTTAGGGTCACATCTAGCAGATTTAATGATATCACAAGGACATACAGTTGCTGGTAATGACAACATGATTGGTGGGTACACCGATAATGTACCTCAAGATGTAGAGTTTCATCAAGTAGACTGTTGCAATCTAGAAAACATGACTAAAGCAATGGAAGGTTGTGACATAGTGTATCATACTGCCGCTACTGCGTACGAAGGACTGTCTGTTTTTTCACCAGTACTTGTTACAAGAAATATTTTTGAAGCATCAGTAACAACAATCACGGCCGCAATAAGAAACAAAGTAAAACGTATTGTGTATTGTTCAAGTATGGCAAGGTATGGCCACCATGACAAGATGCCGTACAAGGAAGATTATGAATGTCGTCCACAAGATCCATATGGTATCGCAAAGAAAGCCGGAGAAGATGTATTGAAAAATTTATGCGAAACACACGGAGTAGAGTATGTTATTGCTGTGCCACACAACATTGTTGGACCGAGACAGAAGTATGATGACCCGTTCCGGAATGTAATGTCCATAATGTTGAACAGGATGTTACAAGGCAAACAACCTATCATATATGGAGATGGTATGCAACAAAGATGTTTCAGTTACATAGATGATTGTTTGTATTGTTTGAACGCACTAGCATTCCAAGACAATGTGATCGGAGAAGTAATTAACATAGGACCAGACGAAGAACCCATAACGATCAACGAGTTAGCAGAAGCTTGTGCCAACGAGACAGGAATTAATTTAGATCCAATACACCATAAGGATAGACCCAAGGAAGTCAAACTAGCAGTATGTTCATCGGACAAAGCAAGAGAACTATTAGGTTACAGCACAGCAACCAATATGCGACAGTCGGTTAAGAAGACAGCTGAATACATAAGAACTAGAGGTACAAAGAAGTTTCAATATCACTTGCCGTTAGAAATTATAAACGACAAGACTCCAGACACCTGGAAAAATAAATTAATATGATTTCATTCTGTTGTCCATCAAGGGGCAGACCCGAACTAGCAAGACGCCTAGTCGACACAGCAAAATCTACACAGCAAGGTAATACAGAATTCCTTTTCTACCTCAACGATGACGATCCTACATTAGAACAGTATAAAGATTTACTAAAAGAAAAATACTACACGGTTGGACCAAATCAGTCTACTTGTTACAGTTGGAATCTAATGGCTAAAAAAGCTAAACATGATATCGTAATGCTAATGGGCGATGATGTACAAGTACAAACACAGAATTGGGATCAGTTAATTATGGATCAGTTTAATAATTATAAAGACAAAATATTAATGGTTGTTCCTAGCGATGGAAGATATAAAGGCACAAAATTATTAGCCGATACTGTAAAACTTTGGCCAGACGAACCTCTGCCAGCGGCACACTTTGCTGTACATAGAAATTGGATTAACACATTAGGTTACCTTGCTCCGCCTTTCTTTTGGCACTGGCACGTTGATTCCTACACACAGAAAGTTGCACGTAAGTTAGGGAGATGCCTTTACTTGCCAACAGTTGAGTTCAAAGCCAAGAAAATGTTTGACGACACTGGTGAACAAGTACGTAGACACTTAAACATCAATAACAGGGATAACTTTGTTTGGGATAAAGTAAAAAGAAGACATCTCAATGCAGACATCGATGCCTTACAAAATTTTATAAAGAACAACTAACCTATGAAAGATTTATTATTAATTGCTGTGCCTTTGCGTCACTTGGACTACCCACCTATGAGTCTAGCTCTTTTGAAAAGTATATTACACAGGAACGGATATGATGTAGCACTTGCAGATGCTAATCTAGATTATTGGAAGCACTGCGGCGGAACGGAAGCAGAATTTATTAAGAACACAATAGGTATTCAAAACATGCAGGCACGTACTTTTGAACAAATAGATCAAAGTGATTTTGGTAAATGGACAAGGAACTACTTAAAAAAACTAATTGAAGATCATAAGCCCAGTGCAATAGGCCTAAGCATTTTTTCTTACATAAGCAACTTGGCCGCATACTACATGGGCAGAGTACTCCGAGAGTTAACACCAAAAGATACTGTGTTAATGGTTGGGGGATATGGTGCGGCATCGCCATTACTCTTTGCCGAGGAAATGGGAGCACCTGTACGTCCGACACTTGCAGAAACAATGAAGGACGAAGGAACAATAAACACCTACATACTAGGCGATGGTGAACAAGCCATAGTTGAGTTTATGAAAACGCTGGACAATAACAGACCAAAACATATTTACAAAATTCAGAATTTTAAAAATATTCCGTATCCTGATTACAGTGACTTAGAATTGCAAAACTATGCCTACAATAACACACTTACCTTGCCTGTTACAGGATCCAAGGGGTGTGTCAGACGTTGTACATTTTGTGATATCCCGGGTAAGTTTGGGAAGTTTGTTCAACGTGATGGGAAAGACATGGCACAGGAGTGTATTCATTTGTATGAAACGTATGGTGCAAAAACATTGTTCCTCACAGACAGTCTTGTCAATGGTTCGATGAAAGCATTTATGGAATTTATATCCACACTGGCAGAGTTGAAAGCAAAGAAAAATTATAACGACATAGAATGGACGGGACAATATATCACACGTCCTGCACATCAAATTCCACACAATAAGGATTATTATCCTTTGATGGCGGCATCAGGAGCAGTTGGGGTAAGTGTTGGTGCAGAATCTGGTTCCAATTCAGTACTCGAACATATGGATAAGAAAATGACTGTTGAAGACCTTTTCACTGAGCTAGATTATTTTAGGAAATATGGCATTTCCATGGTACCAAACATTCTGCCAAGTTATCCAACAGAGACCAGGGAGGACTTCGAAATGACTATAAAAATGATGAAGGACTTCCAGCCATATGTAGCAGATCATACTATAGAAAAACTAGGTAGTGTATCTTGGTGGTATCAGAACGATGGATTGAATAGATGGAAAGATGTTGGCCCAGAGCAAGGATTATATGACAACAAGGTCGATAGGAGAATGTGGTGGTATAAACATAACCCAGAACTTACAATCAAAGAACGTGTATTTAGAAGACTTGCAATTAGTAAAGTTATCAGTAAGTTAGAATTACCTGTGGCACTAGATGAAAACTACGAGATGGAAAAAATATTATTATGGTACGATGCTAATTTAGAACAAAACACAAAATGGCTGTCGAACATTAAAGAATACAGGGAGTGGGAACAAAATGCTTAATCGTAATAACATCGAATACGAGTTTGACAAGATAGTTGACTCCGTAAATATTGTTGATTATAATTTTGAAATAGGAGTCACGGCAACTAGTTTCCTTAAAGAACCAACAATGGAACTTTCTATACACGACAAAGTAATATATTCAGGAAGTTTAAAAGACGGAGAACATAAATTTGTAAAAAAAATTAAAGCAGATGTAGATAGTTCTGTGATAATAAAAGCTAAAACAGACGATCATATACACAAACAAAAAATTGTAATAGATAGGTTGGTAATCAACGGAGTTAATATTTTTAAAACAAATTTATGGGTACTAGATAATCAAAAATTCACACACACAGATGGTAAAATTGAAATGAAAAACAACGGACTTTATCACAACGGTACTTGGAGTCTGGAACTTCCAACACCGATCTTTCCATGGATGAGGAAAAATTCAAATAAAAAAGCAAAAGGAATTTACAAGGATCACTTTAGAGCGGACGGAATGAGTGATGATTACTACAAATTATTAGACAAAATCTTTCGTTAAAGATCAGCCATTTCCATAAAACATTTATTCTTACGTGTCTTTTGTATAAAAAGATTAAGTGTTATTCTATTACAGTTCTGGTCACTCTCATAAGAATGCCAAGTTTTTTCCGCCTGCCCGCAGAATATAAATGTGCTGTTTTTTTTCCATGGTGCTTCTTTTACATATGAATGTTTATCTTGTGCTGTGTACATCTTTGTTCCGATATTCTTTTCTGGTGTAATGTATGTGACAGCACTCCATATTTTTTCAAGTCCCTCATGATGTATATGAAATTTGTATGGTAATCTTGGGGTTATAGAAATGTGAGCATTAACACCTAGATGCTCGTATGATCTGCTACTCGGATATACGCTAACCAACTTTTTTATATTTTTTAGTAAATTAGTGCATATGTCAACGGTCTCGTCATAAAAATCTATTCCCCATTCTTTGTATTGATCTGGGAATATATGATGTAGTTGTGTGGTTTCTAGTTTTAGATTAGTATCGCACCCTTTCTGTAACTTTGCAAATGCTGGATTACTAAGAGTATCATCAATAATCTGATACGGCCATGGCTTCATTTGCACCTCTGCGGCCAAACATTTTTCTATAAGTCTTTTACCTTCACTCATTGATTTCTAATTCCTTTTTTATATTTACATAAATTTCCGGGGTCATTTCTATTTGTAAACAAGGTCTCCTAGGAAAGTACGGAGTTCTTTCTTTTAGTTTAATTTCGTGTTTTGTATCTATTATAAACAAGGTATTTGGATTATACGTTATTACTTTTTTATCCTTTCCTGGACTTACAAACAGGTCTGCACCCTTGTCTCGGTCGGATCGTTCTCTAAAAAACCATAGACATAATATTTCTACATTAGTATTGATCTCTCTCAAATCATCATGGAACGTACAAGGCATACCTAGCTCTTTTTTAAATTCTAGCCATCCTTCAGAATCCTGCCGCATTTGATTTTCATATAAATCTTCGTAGTACGGTAATTTGACTGCATGAGTTTGGTATATGTGTTCTACAGGTGATGTGTGATAAGAAGACTTTTTTACTAATTTTTGGAAAAGAATACTTTTCATTCTAGGCACTGAACAGATTGATGACTTCTTTCTTCCAGACATCTGCATACTCGCAATCTCTGTAACCATCGAACCACGGTCCGCCTTCTGTGTAGTGTAGTATTTTTGGAGATCCGTCTTTAGGTTCTTTGTACCAACCTACCAGCCAGTTGTATTCGTGTGGCAGTGATCCTATCTCTGAATCTTCTAGCCAACTGAATCTGTGTAGGAACTTTGGTGTTTGTTTGTTTAGAAACTCTGGTGTTAATATTTTATTCTTTTCATGACCGCAATTCCAAAGTACCATACTGCTCCAGTTCTTTCTTGGATATGCAGTCTGCACTTGTCCGTCCATTTTGATCGATCCTTCTTCGGGAGTGTAGTCGTGTTGAACACACACCACTGCTTTCGAATCATCGCAGTACTGTTCTAGTTCTTTTGCAGGTATCTTCCATACAAAATCACAGTCACAGAACACTGCCCACCCTTTAAAATTATTAAGATGTGGAACAAAGAATCTGGTAAATGTAAATTCTGTTGTAGCTAATTTGTCTACTTCACGTGTGTAGATGCCTTGTTGTCTCATTTCGTTTTGTTTCAACGGATATACTTCTGCACCAGGATCTCTACGTTTGATAGAGTGTTCACACACCTGGTATGATATGTCTTCTCTTGAATCCCATCCTACGTATACTTTCATAGCAATATCTCCTCTGCCAGCTCTGGCATGTAATTTTTAATACTTATTTTCCGGTGGTTGTCCCTTGCTTGTATCATGGTTGTAAACTTTTTGTATTCATGTGCTGGTGGTACATGGCGTTCGTTTATCCTTTTTTGCATTAATAATAAAAGATTCTCAATATTAGTAACGTGTGTGAATTTTTGTGGAGGTATTTTTTTTAATTTATCAAGACTCCTTTTTATTATTGTGTAAGGTAAATTATCAAATTTTAAATATGTCGGTCCGTCTAGTATAGTAAAATTCAAATGTATATGGTGTTTCACAGCAAACTCGATTAGCTGATCTATGTAAAGTATATTTAAATTTTGCACAACACAATTAATATATAAAGATGCATTATCTAACGTTTTATATTTCAAAATATTTTGTTCGACTATTTCCCATTTACTAGGAAATCTCATATACTCGTTTTGTTTACCAGTAGATTCCATAGAAATCATAAGTTTCAACTTTTTAAATTTATTCAATATATCAAATATTTTATTATTAAGTGTCGTACCGTTAGTGATAACGGTCAACTCGAGATTATCTGTAACATCTTTTCTAGCCGAAAGCTCTTTTAAAATTTTTAAAATTTCTGGCACCATTAACGATTCCCCGCCCATTAGATTAAGTGTTCTTAGATCGTGTTTTAAAAGATCATTTATAAATTGAATTTTTGAACTCTTAGCCCAATCGTAATCCTTTTGTTGTATGTCTTTTTCAAAGCCTAATTTTATATTTTCGTTTAGTAAAGTAGAACTTGAGGCACCCTCACACATTTGGCATTTGAGATTACATAAATTTGTTATAGATAAGTTTATCTCTTCGGGACGTTCTATGTCTAGCTTGTTTAATTTTAGAAGATGTTGTTCGAAATTCTTGTTGAATAGTACTTTTTGAGATCTGTTTCCTAGCTGTCTGTGACTTATTAATTTACTATTCTCTTGATCCCAACATTTTTTACACTCGGGTAGTCTTTTGTTTTGTAAAAAATTTTTAGTTAAGTGTTTCCTGTAATCGCTGTTCCAGTAGTTTTTTATTTTATTATTAATACTGAATGTTTTTCTCCCCTCAAACTCGCTGTGTTCTGATTGTATCATACAACAAGCCCTAATTTTTCCACGTGTTGTCACATCAATGGCTGTGAATGGTCTTATACAGAAATTATTATTTTTTGTTTCGTATGATGGCATGGATATCTTTCCAATTATTTACTCTGGTAATATCCGGGTGACTGAAGTCTCGGTTGTATGGGTGGTCTATTAATATAGGCTTTAAACCGTAATTGAGCCCGGCTAGTGCGTTCTTAGGCTTATCCTCGACCCAATACAGCCCGGTATCATGAAACTCCGCTAATGCTGAATCTTTATCTGCTCCTGTGCCTAATATATGATAATTTTTAAAGACATGATCGCCAAAAAGTTCGCCCATTCTTTTTTTACGTAGACACTGTGCTGGTATGTCTGACGTTTGAGATGTTATAGGTATGAATGTCCAACCTTCTGCGGCTAGTAGTTTTACCCAAGTCTGTGATTCCAGCATGGGTCTTTGTGTTCCCATCCAAGCACTTCTGTTGAATTCTCTAATTTCTTTACCCATTTGTTCTTTGGTTAGACCAAATCTTTCTTCCATCCAGTATGTGTTTTGTTTGTCTGGTAATAATCTATAAGGGTGATATCTAGCACCTCTCTCATCAAACAGTGTGCGTTGCAACATCCATTTGGTGAAATGGTGTTCCCATTCCAAAAGTACGCCGTCTACGTCTGTGAGGATAATTCTATTAGATGTCGGCATCTTCCATACCCGCTACTCTCAGTTTAACAATGTTTGTAATCTGCCATTGTTTTTGATCTAAGCCTTTGGTGATGGACAGCCACTGGTTTCTTATCAGTGCAAAGTCGTTGATTATTTTCGTCATATCTACAACGTCATCTTCTCCGTCAACATACTTTGTTGCGTCATTACTACTCAATGCTCTGTTGTAGTTCTCGAGAAATTTTCTAAAAGTCTTTGATCTCAATCTTCTTAGTTCTATGTTAAGGTATTCTAGTATGGCCTCTAGCTGTTGCAGTTGTCCAAACCTTTCCTCGACTATGCCGGGTAATGAAGCGGCCGCTCTTTCTAAGTTGCCAAATATCTTGCACTGCTTCTTTGCTTCTATTAGTTCTGCGTCAAAATATGCCGCACAGTCAGGTATCTTGGCTAGGTTTCTAGTTACTTCGTTGTACCAGTTTATCATTCATCCTCGCTGTATCCATCCTCGTCCACTTCTTCTTCCTCGAACACGGTGTTAACAGCTTCTTCAAGTTTTGGATCATATTCGGCCGACGCTTTTATCTCGTCATGTTCTACACCGATGTCCTCTAAACTTTTAATAAAGTCAATAGCCATGTCCAATTTCTGTCTCTCAGGGACGTAATGTATAATCGAGTTCCACAAACGTTCAATGTCTTCGTGTGTAAAGTCTATCATTTATTTCTCTGTTTTAATTGGTTCTACTTTTTTAGTTTTTGTTTTAACTTCTGGCTCTTCGACTTTGTCAGCGAAGTTTGTATCTTCCTTGAAGTCCGCCATTAGCATATCTAATTTATCACCAATCCATTGTTTTCTAAAGTCAATGTGTTCTTTACCCGCTTTGTCTATGTATTTCAGTCTGTTTCCTTGTTGTACTAGTACACCTTTCTTTTCAAATAGATCAACTAGTCCACTGTATGGGTTCATTCCTGTTTCATATGGGATCTTAACCTGTACTGATTCAAAAGGTTTAGAGTATCTTGTCTTCATAACTTTACAAGCGGCTCTTATACCCCTCACATCTGTGACTTTGTTACCATCCAGGTCTTCTTTTAATTTAAGTTTCTTCATTGCAATAACAATCGAACTTGCATAGATAAATCCTTGTCCACCTGATATCTTGTCATCTGGATCAAACATATCCTGTGATGCATATGTGTGGTTGGTTGCTATAAGTCCTACATTCCACGAACCAAACATATTAACACAGTTTCTCACAAGGGCGGTCAATGCCTTGGGTTTTCTACCTAAGTCACCTTTCATGTCACCCGCTTCAAACTGATTAACGTCAGTTGGTGTAAGCATCATGCCTAATGAATCAATTACGAATAGTACTTTAGGTGCACCTTCTTTGTCGTCTGAGTGTGCTTCTTTGTAACCTTTCATGAACTCTGAAATAGTTTTAGCTACATCATCGATCATGGATATACTTAATTTTAAAAGTTTATCTTCTGATGTGTCTACTTTTAATGCTTGTAACCATTTTTCATCTAGTGCATTCTCTGTGTCAATTAAGATAACAAATATACCTTGATCCTGTGCATTCTTGATTATGTTTCCTGATGCTATGTAACTCTTGCCTGCTCCTGATTCTCCTGCAAGTACAGTTACCTTACCTAGTGGAATTCCTTTGTTGAAATCTCCAGTCATCAAATAATTTAATGCGTAATTTCCTGTGCTGATCCAATCTGTTGGATCGCTGAATCCTATACCTAACCCTTGGATTGATTTTGTGATACTCTTTCTAAACTTTGTTGCGTCAAATACTTTTGTCATAATTTTTAGTTCCTTTCTACTATTATATTTGCTTTACTGTCTTTTGTCAAATGTTCCATGTTTATTATCTCTATTTTACCAACTGGCAACATGCCAATGCCGTGTTTCTTTTCCAAAGGATCAATGTCATGATCCTTGCACCAATCGATAAAATTTTGTTCAAATATGTTTTCTTTGTCTGTGAATGATATTACAATGTCAGGACCAATGTAATGATTATTCTTTGTTGCTGGGTATTTAAATGGTAAATTATCTTTCCATAGATCTACATAACTTTTTCCTAACTCGTTGTATGCTAGATATACTTCATTTTTTGTTCGATTAAATTGAAACAAATTATGCTCTTCTTCTGTAAGTTTAATTCTCGGAGTTGTTGTTCTTTTCTTAGTCCATTGTATAGGTAAACCGTCTAATGTGCTTTTACTTGAACTATGCTCTAACGCATGTACACAATAGTTTAAATCTCTAATGTTTTCTTTTATATTCATAGGTGCAATTTTCATTAGTTTAGTAGGATTATCAAAATCACCAGACAGTTGTTCAAATGCTATATGCAACGTATTGTATAAGTTATGATCATTCCAATTAACTTGTTTGGGTATTTTTATAAATTCTGTTTTTAAAAAAGTATTAATGTTTGTTATAGAATCTAGCAAGATATCTTTTATTTCTTCCTTTGTACGCAAATTAAAAAATGTTCTCACGTGATCTATGTCCTCACCGTCACCAACGTAAATAGATTCAATTAAGTTTTTCCATTTGCTGGCAACGGTGTGATCATATAGATCTATACGAAAAGCGGGTTTGCCGTCAATCTCGTATAACATTTGTCAGATTATTTTGCTTGTCTTGATCTAATCAACTTCAGGATGTCCTCTGCTCTCTTGGCACTGTCACCCGCTGGAGCCACCACTGCTGGTGCCGCCTCTGGTTGTGGTGCTGGTGCAGATTCTGTAACAGGTGCACTTGTTGGTGCAGTTTCAGTTACTGGAGTTGCTGTCGGGACAGACGATTGAGGTTTAGCTTGGTAAGCCATTCCTGCTGGTCTGTAATACTGTCCATACTTCTCTAGATCAAACGCTTCACCTTCTACAGATTTCTCAAATAACTCTTTAATTATTTTTACTTCTGCTTCGGTTGGCTCTTTTGGTCTGAAGTCACCTAGGTTGTGTAACCCGTGTGTTTCTACTGCGGCTCTCTCTGCTTCGTCTAGAGCTCTTTCTCTTCTTGACCATTTTGATGTTGAGTAGTCAGCGTAACCAC
>Ga0307488_10002730_pt1 | contig 14867 bp, 13 predicted proteins | sample SB02metaG_FD_202248 | JGI IMG/M metagenome (GOLD analysis project Ga0307488, IMG submission 202248) | Sea-ice brine microbial communities from Beaufort Sea near Barrow, Alaska, United States - SB 0.2 | ecosystem: Environmental > Aquatic > Marine > Coastal | place: USA: Alaska | collected... | reverse complement strand
ATTTCCCTCTCACATCCTGAAAAACTAGAATGTATTTTTCTTTTAATAGATGCGGAAAATAGCTTAGCCATTTCGAATAGCGGTCTTTGTTTGGTTCGCTATTAAAAGGCATTCTTGTAATCAATATCGGATACGAAATTGATTTGTCTCTTGGGGCATAGACGGAAGTAAACAATTTTACACCATCTCGCATTTCAATTTGAATTTCCTCTTTGGTATAGTTCTGCTGTATGTTGCTTTGAGCGAAAAGTTGAAATGAACATGCATATAAGAATGTTAAAAATAATATAGTTTTTTTGATTGTTTTCATGGTGTTTTAAATTAGATTCTTTAGCGTAAATTGACGTAACTTGTTTAAAAAGGAGTAGGCAGTTGCGCAACGATTACCCTAATAATTAGATTTTATAAATATTTAAGATTTATTTTATTTTTTTGAGACAAAGCTATTCTTAATATGGCGCTCTATTTATTTCTGTTAGCATGCATAACAATTAGTTATTTGCTGTAGGCAAATGAACAGTTCGTTTGGTTTCAGGATTGAAGTCTTTGCAGTTACTAAAGAAATTTATAGTCCAATAAATTCAACCTTCTCAGAATTTGGTCGCTTAAATGGGTTTGATAAAAATCTATCTGTAATTCCGTTAAATAATTCTATGTTTGAGGCAGGTGCAAAATGTGTTGCTCCTGGCATTATGCATAATTGTGCATTGGGAATACTTTTATAGATTTCTAAACTATGTTCACCTTTAACGCTATCTTCGTCTCCCGCGATGATTAAAACCTTTGCTTTAATTTTTGATACGTCTGACAATGGTATCGGGGTTTGATCCATCATGAGTCCATAGTATTGCTTCCGCAATTTCCAATTTCTGGTAGTATCTTTTTCTGTAATTTTAGATTCAATATTCATTCTTTCCTTCCAGGTTTTAAGAACAACAGAATAAGGCATTGCAGTTGCGTCAGGTCTTAGGTTTGCACCCATCGAAACAATTTTTTTTATCTTTGTTTTGTGATTGATTCCCATTTTTAAGGCTATTATGCCGCCATCGCTCCATCCAATAATAGAGATAGAATCTAATTTTAAATGATTCACTAAGCCTTCCCAATCTGCTGTAATTTCTTCATAACTAAGAGCATCTGTTTTCAATTCAGACTTACCGTGTCCTCTGCTATCAGCAATGATTACCCGATACTTGCTTTTGAAAGCGTCAATCTGATTCCCCATCGTTTTAATATTCCCTTGGTTTCCGTGTATTAGAAGTAAGGGCTCTCCTTTTCCATATTCTTCATAATAGATTTTAGCCCCATTGATCTCAACATGTTTTCCAACAGCTTGGTTTTGTCCATAAGGGGTATCAAAGTTAAAGATCGCTTTCACTTGTGCATTGGCTATGTCACACAATGAAAAGGCAACTAATAAAATGAATGAGGTAATCGTATTTTTCATCATAAATGGTTTTAATGGTAGTTAATGTTTAGTATTTGAACTGTTTTCTTTTTTTATTCTGGAAACAAGTTTTGAGAAATTCAACCTTATTTTGGTATCATACTGGTCTTCGAATTTGAGAAGGTACCTGTTAAAAGTCTCGCTACTGAACGCCTATTTGTTGAGGCTTTGTAACCAGCAACTCCCCTAAATGATATGCTTTTTTTAATACATCATTATTAAAAGTTAAAAAAGTAATCAGATCAACCTTATCTTCCTATTCCCTTTGCTCAAGAACTTCAAAAAAATAATTTAAAATCGTCGGTATCAATATTTTATTTTTCTACCTCTTGAATGTTAAAGTTTGAAGCAGGCAACAATCTTGAGTCTTCTAAAGAAGCTTTTCTGTGGCCAGTAACTTTTTGATACGCTTCACTTTCAACAAAATCTACAAAGACGTCTATAGAAGCATATTCGACGAGTATTATTGCATCCCATTTTTCATCCTGCGGCCCAACTAAGAAATCTTGGCTTTCGCCATAATATAATATCTTTCCAACTTTTGTTTTTTCAAAAATTTTTTCAACTTGCTTCTTATAGTATTGATAAGTTTCTTTTCCTGTTTTGTCTTTTTGAATATTCGAAATCGCTATGCCCGTATAGTCAGCCATCGGTTTATACTTTAGTAAATTAAGCATTACAATTTTCCCCTGGCCTTTGAAAGTGTCATAGCATTCATTCCAAGATTCTTTCGTAGATCTAATATATTTTTGTTTTGTACTTATTTTTGCGGTGTCTTCTTTTAGATTTTTAGGCGCAGCATCTACCTCTTTATTTTCAGATATGCAGCTATTCAATAGAATGGCAAAAGTTAAAAGTGAACTAATTTTAATTAATTTAAGCATGTTTATTTATTTTAAGGTTTACTATTTATTCTAACTATTAATACATCATGTTTTTTAAAAAAAAACCTAGATGTTTTGGAAAATACTTCAGAGTTATTTGTTTTTCATCATCTCGATAAACAATTGAGAGCGGTTTTTATTTATAGTCATATTTTAAAAGGTCATTTCCTAAATTTGTGATGTAAATAGTTTTACCATCGGATGAAAAAAACATCCCTGTCAGCGGTCCTGGAACTAGATTTTTCGAATCTGATTGTGTTTTTAGACGCGCTGTTGCAGATTCCTCAAAAATTATATGTTGGGAATGATTTTTTAAATCGACTGCTACGACTTGATTCATTGAAGGTAAGGCTGCAATTAACCTTCCTTTAGTATCAATAAGTAAATTGTCAGGATTTTGAATACGAGCAACAATTTCTAAATATGTAGCTTCGCCAGTAATAACGTTTACTTCAAATGAATGTACTTTACTCTTCATAGTTTCTGATACAAATAGTTTTTTTTCGGATTTATCCATCGTAATCCCATTGGCGAAATAAAGACCATCGGCAATTTTAACAGGTTGACTGCTTAGGTCGGCCATCCTAAAAATGGCTCCATGAGGTTTAGGTGAGGTTATCTCCTTCCTTAGTTCTTTTATATTGGTGCTTTTAGCAGATTGTGTAAACCATATTGCTCCTGTTTTGTCACGATAAATAGAATTTACTCCATACGGATGATCGTAGATTAATTCTACCTTTTCAGAGGCTATATTGGTTCGATAAATTTTTCCATTTGCAACATCACACATTAAAAGATGTTTCCCATCGGGTTCTAAAATTAATCCATTTGGTTTACTGTTTTCGGGTGCATCAAGATTAAAGCCCGCAGCAGCGAAATTGCCAAAAGGGCGATTGGAACCGTCTTTCTCGATTAACCGAAGCCTTTTTGCTCGATCTACTACAACAATACGTCCATCTTCCAAAGCAGCGCCATCCTCTGGCCGTAACAAACTTCCATTACCTGGAAATAAATTCTCTTTTTGATAGGTTAAATAGGGCAATCCGGTAGTTGTTTTTTCTGAGACTTTGATTTTAGTGGCTGAGTTCTGACTGATACAGTGGGTAGACATAAAAGCAAAAAGGATTAAACAATAAACTGTTTTTTTCATGTTTTATAAATTTTTAGTGTATTTTTTTTCAAATTGCACCTAGCGTGTTTGTGTATGATTAGTGGCGTGTTTAAGCACATAATTTAATAAATTATTACTGGAAAGAAAATCTGCGAGGATTTTTGTAAGTACCTCTTTACTAGCCATTAATTATAAACGTTGTTGTGCTTTCGTTATTTATATTTCTACCGAATGCGAAGATTAATTGAAAATATTTTTAGTTAAATTCAATGTAATTCTATTTCTATTCTTGTTAGGTTGATAAGTTTTTCGACCGTATTTTTTTTTCTCTTATAAGATGCTAATTGAATATATCTATTTGTTTGCAGTCTATCTACAACAACCATAAAGTTTGACACATTGTCAAGTTGAGCAGTATTTATTAAACTTTGACCGCCTAATTTTTTTAAAGATTTAATTTTCAAGGAATCTACGTTTGGTGTGTTTGCTTCGTAAGCTAAACGTAAAGCATTAGGCTGAGTAAAGTTGTGTGCATAAGAGATATACTCTTCATAACTTTTTATCATTGGGCCCTTTTCATAGGTTGCCTCCCAATTAAATCTATTATAATAAGCGCCTAATAGTCTTTTCAATTCATTATCTCTTATTAAATCAATGTTGCCATTATTGATTAAGCTTTTATACGAGTTACTTGAACTACCAAATGTAGCCAAATATTGTGATCTGAAAATGTTAAAGAATAATTGAACTAAATCTATTGAATCTGGGGATTTATTTAAATCATTCAAAAGCTGTTTCCCTGCTTTGTCTGAGATTTCAACACTAATTATGAGATTCTCTAGTACGGAAAAGTCATCCTCTAAATCTAATTTTAATTCTGTTAGCCCAGTTCTTATTCCTTTCTGGACCTTTCTACTCTCATTCCAATTGTTAATAGAAAGAGCAATCAAAATTCCAATAACTACAAGCACTATTTCGCCAATAGCATATTTAAAGTACGTTCCAGTTTTGTTTTCCACAAGTAAGTTTTGACGAATTTTTCTAAAGAATTTTATCATTGGTTAGCGGTTTGTGTATGATACTGATATAGGTAAACCTTTTTTATGTTTAATTTTTAGTCAACCTATTTCAGGGAAGTGCATATATTTTTAGGTTTCGTTATTTTTTAGTTTTTTTTAATGCCATACAAAGATTTTAAGGTCCGGCTTACTTAAGCGACAACTTCCGACACATGTGTTTCACCATCAAACACTTTCGAGCTAACCCCACACTGCAGCAATCTATCTAATGGTCTCCTGTTTTTATGAAGCCTTAAGATCTGTTGATACCTTTATTTTTTACCATACAAGGTATATATCGTTCTACTTAGCGAAGCAGGAAAAACAGATATATGATTTTCTCCATCAAATATTTTCCACTTCAAATCTATAGTATTATAATTACTATCTTCAAGATATTTGCTGAATTTCGTCATCGTTGGCACCATGCCACTGTCTTCCTGATCTCCAACTGAAATAAAGACTTTCGTTTGTGGTAAGTCCCAAATTTTATTTTCAGTGAATTGCGCAACGGCTTGGTTTAATAATTTTTCATTATCCCACCAAAGCGAGGGGCTACTGATACCAAATCGAGTAAAATAGCCATCAGAATTCACCAAACAATAAGCCGTAAACAGCCCTCCAAATGAGTGTCCAGTAATACCTCTATCGGCATTGGTTTTATAATTTTTATCTAGGTATGGGGCGATCTCTGTTTTAATAATTTTAAGAAACTTAGCTGCTCCTCCAGATTTAAAGGTTCCTTTGGGTACATCAAATTTTTTCCCCCGTAATTCATTAGCTTCATCTCTAGGAATAGATACAGATGTTGTGTAGTCATTATATCTATTATGGTACCAAGAAAGACGATCAAGTCCTGAACCAATTCCTACGATGATCACATCTTCTAATTGGTTTCCCACATGCATAGAGGGCCTTATTCCACTAATTATCCGAGAGATATTCATACCATCTAAAACATACAATACGGGGTACGTAATGGTGTCTTTTGTCGAATAATTTTTAGGAAAAGAAATGTACAATTGATAGTCTCTTCCAGTTATATCAGAAGTGATTGTATGGTCTGGCGCAAATACTCTTTCTTTTGGTGCTAATTTTTGACTAAATGCGACGGTACTATAAATGAGTAATAGTAGTGTAGTTATTACAAGTTGTATAGGTTTTTTAATATTCATGTTTTTTTTATTTTTAATATGATTTATTGTACTTATTTTAAAGACGACTAGATTTTTTTATGGAATATTTTCTTCCATTCAAAAATTGACCTATAAAGGAGCCTCTCACTAAATAATGATAGGTAACAAAACAAATAAAAGTGGTACTTGTTACTACCACCAATAATTTTAAGTTTGCATGCAGCGGCCAGTCTGCGATAAGCCCTGGAATTAGAATTGTTAGGGGTAAATGAAGCAAATACACCCAATAAGACGAATCTGATATGTACCGCATTCTTTTCGAGTAAGTACTTCCATAGCGAATAAATAGACCCGTAATTCCAAAAATAAAGAGCCAAGTTGTTATCGATTTTATAATTAGTTTTAATGGTAGTATATCATTTATTGAATCTTTCATATTAAAGTGAACTGAAAAGACAACAAGTCCTAAAGCGAAGCAAAGCCAATCTAAACGCATCATTGTATTTAATAAGTGCTTTGATTTAAACAATACCCAACCAGCTAAATAGAAAAATAAATAAAAGATAAAACCACTTAAGTTTGGAATAAAGGAAAATACATCTTTATCTGGTGCTTCGGGTTTTATGAGAGAATAGAGCATCAAGGTTATTCCACTTAAAATGAATACACGAAAATTGGTTTGTTGCATAATCCAGTTAAAAATATTCGAAATCCGATTCGAAAAAGAAGGTATTTTTTTAAATACGACCCCTAAAAATATTGAAAATGCTGTACATAAAATCAAATAGTATAAAAACCACAAGTGCCATGTGCTTGTTGGAAGCAAACTCAATGGGCTAGAAAAATAATCTAAAGCAGATGCGAATGCAGTATTACTGCCACTAAATCTAAGCTTGCTATAACTATGCGCTAAGCGAATAAAAGGATACAGCAACAAAAGAAATAGTGCAAAAGGCAAAACAATTCTTGAAAATCTATTTTTTATAATCTGCAGAGTACCTCTGTCGTAAAATAGCATGGCACCGAAGAAGCCTGCAATTACATAAAAATGTTGCATTCTAAAGGAATGGACAAAATCTGTTACATAATCATTCAAAATATGAGTGGCTTTAGGATCAAATAATGACCACGAACCTCCCTTAGATACTTGGTAGGTTAATGTAGCGTGAAAGATTATACCTAACAACATCAATATGGCGCGTAAGGAGTCTAGGGAGTATATACGTTCGGTTTTCTGTGGTGTTGCTTTCATAATATGCTAATATTGGAGGAATTTGGATGTAGTTATTTTTGTTGTGTAATGGCAGTCTAAGGGGCAATGAAACGAATTGTAAAGCCTCTTTTTTAAACTTGTTTTCATTTTGCGGGTCTTTATTTAAATATTATTTTTTTCATTTACTTGATTTTTTAAATGTTTGATACTTTTTATTTTAAATATGATTTATTGTACTTACTTTAAAGACGACCCGATTTTTTAATGGAATATTTTCTTCCATTCAAAAATTGACCTATAAAAGTGGCTCTCACTAAATAATGGTAGGTAACAAAACAAATAATAGTGGCACTTGTTATTGTAAACAATAACTTTAAGTTTGCGTGCAGCGGCCAGTCTGCAATAAGCCCTGGAATTGCAAATGTTAGGGGTAAATGAAGCAAATACACCCAATAAGATGAATCTGACATGTACCGCATTCTTTTCGAGTAAATGCTTCCATAGCGTATAAATAGTCCAGTGATTCCGAAAATAAGTAACCAGGTTGTTATCGATATTATAATCAGTTTCAAGTGTCGTAATTCGTTCATTGAATCTTTCATGAAAAAGTAAACTGAAAATAGAACAACTCCTAAAATAAAGCAAAGCCAGTCTGAATGCATCATCGTGTTTAATAAGTGCTTTGATTTAAATAATAGCCAACCAGCTAAATAGAAAAATAAATAAAAGAGAAGGCCACCTATGCTTGGAATCAATTTAAAAACATCATCTCTTGCCTCAGGTTCTATACTTGAATAGATTAGAAATGTTATTCCGCCTAAAATCAATACACGAAATTTAGTTTGTTGCAGGATCCAACTAAAGGCATCCGAAATCCGATTCGAAAAAGAAGGTGTTTTTTTAAATACGACCCCTAAAAATATTGAAAATGCTGTAAATAAAATCAAATAGTATAAAAACCACAAGTGCCAGGTGATTTTTGGAAGCAAACGCAATGGGCTAGAAAAATAATCTAAAGCAGATGCGAAGGCAGTATCGCTGCCACTAAATCTGAGCTTGGTATAACTATTAGCTAAACGAACAAAAGGAGAAAGCAACACAAGAAATAGTACAAAAGGCAATACAACTCTTGAAAATCTATTTTTTATAATCTGCAGAGTACCTCTGTCGTAAAATAGCATGGCACCGAAGAAGCCTGCAATTACATAAAAATGTTGCATTCTAAAAACGTGTATAAAACCTTTAATATAATCATTAAAGAGATGGCCACCCATAGGGTCTGTGAATGCTCCGGGTTTATCTACGAGATAGGTTAAGGTGCTATGAAGAACGATGCCTAATACCATCAATATGGCGCGTAAGGAGTCTAGGGAGTATATGCGTTCGGTTTTCTGTGGTGTTGCTTTCATAATATGCTATTGTTGGAGGAATTTAGATGTTGTTATTATTTTTGTATAATGCTTTTCGAATTATAGTTTTACGAGAGCAGTAAAATTTAAACTTAAAAGTTATTGAAGACTATTTTGCTACGATCAATCAACAATAGCTTGGTAGACAAACTGTTTCATTTTATTGTGATATTCTCAGCCGAAAGAAGTTGCTTGTGTCATGAAAACAGCCGCGATTTTTTCTTTTGGATCAATAAAGAAGTGCGTGCTAAAGGCTCCTCCCCAAAAATAAACACCTTCTGACCCTAAAACTTTGGTTGCTGCAACATCGGTTAGTACTGCAAACCCAAGACCAAATTTATGACCAGGTAATTTTAGTGCTAAATCACCGATCTGATTGGAAGTCATTAAGTCAATGGTTTTTCTGCTAAGCAATCGCTGTCCATTGCTTTCTCCGCGATTCAATAGCATTTGACAAAATTTCAAGTAATCAGACGCCGAAGTAAATAAACCACTAGTACCAGCCCAAATAGTATTGTCAGACATGGGAGGTTGCGTTGCACTGTTTATGAGCTTTCCCTCTTTATTTTGCTTGTGTAATTGTACCCTGCGATATTGATCCACTGGCGCTATGTTATACCCGGTATTATTCATTTTTAGCGGTACAAAAAGCCGCTTTTTTAAAAATTCATCCGTAGACAAACCGGAGAATTGCTCAATAAGTACAGAAAGCACATCAGGAGCTGCACTATAATAAAATTGTGCTCCTGGTTGACTTGTTAATGGAATCTCCATATAGCTATTTACGCGACTTAAAATAGTATTGTGTTTGCGATATCGGGCACTTTTAAAATCTTGCTCCAATTTTCTGGGACCCCCACCATGTGACATACCTGATGTATGGCTCAGTAAATCAGCAATAGTAATTTCTCGATTTAGAGGTTCCGTTTCACCCTCTTTTCCTTTTTCTTCATTTAAAGTTACCACCAAATCTTTAAATTTTGGCAAGTACATAGATACCGGGTCTTTCAATGAAAAGTGACCTTCCTCGTATAACATCATAAAAGCCACTGAGATAATTGGTTTTGTCATCGATGCGAGACAAAATAGGTCCTCTTTTTCCATCGCAATCTTTTCTTCAAGATTTCGATATCCAAAGGATTCATTATAAACAATTTTTCTATTTCGCGAAACCATCGCGACAGCACCTGGAATTTTACCTTCATTTATTTCTTTCTTTATATAGTTTTCATAGCGCTGGAGCCGATTTAACGATATGCCAGAAATGACTGTGTCTAGCGTCTGAGCGTTTATATTAATTGTATAGCTTAAAATTACCACTTGACAGATTAAAAATAATCTTGAGAACTTCATATTTACTTTTTATTAGTATTAATTTAAAGGCTATCAATTTTTGTGATCAAATGATTATCTCACCAAACCAATGCTCTTGTGGCTGCTATTTGCTAACTAGCTGCGTATGTTTCAATAAAGACTATCTTCCTCCTGGAGGGCAGTGTAATTTTAAGTAATTAGTCATTAACGTTGACATATGTTCTGATGTTTCTTCCCCTTGATTAAATAAATTATGACCCCTGTTTGGATACGGCATAAATTGAAATTGTTTGTTGTGTTTTATCAATTCATTTAATAAGAGTTCTGCATTTTGATAATGAACATTATCATCTCCAGTTCCATGAATAAAAAGTAAATTTCCTTCTAGGTTTTTAGCATAGGTAATAGGAGAACCTTTAATAAAATCTTCCATATTTTCTTGAGGTAAACCCATATAGCGTTCTAGATAAATGTTATCATAGGTTAATTGATTGGCCATTGCGCAAAGTGAAAGCCCCGTTTTATAAATTTCAGGATACCGAAACATCAAATTTAATGTAGCAGTTCCGCCGCCGCTTATGCCCCAAACAGCTACACGTTCGGGATCTACAAAACTCCATTTCAAAATTTCTTTGGCGGCCATGGCCTGGTCATCAATATTAACAACACCAAGCTTTCTATAAATAGACTTTCTCCATTCCCTTCCTTTTGGAGCAGGAGTCCCTCTGTTATCTAGCGAAATATAGACATACCCGTCTTCGGCCATATTACCATTATAAAAATAAAAAGAATTTCGACTAACATTATATTTGTCTTGTACTGTGTTCCAGATAGGTTCACCATACACAAAAAACAATACTGGATATTTTTTAGTTGGATCAAAATTTGATGGTTTAACCATCCATCCGTCCATTTCTATATTGTCTGCAGTTGTGATGGTAAAAAACTCTGTTGTTTTTTCTTCTTCTAATTTATTTATATTCAGAACAATACTTTCTTCTGCGCTTAAAGCTTTCTGATCGGCAACCGTAATAAATTCTGCAGTTTTTGGCGTATAATGGTTGGTGAAGGTATGTTCCGCATACCTGCCGTTTGAAGAAAAAGAATAATTATGGGTTCCTTTTAAACTTTCAGGGCTCAATAACTCTTTTTTACCTTTTCCATTTAATTTAGTCTTGTATAAATACTTTTGAGTCGCATTATTTGGTGACGCTAAATAATATACATATCCCTCTGTTGAATTAATGTGTTGTATGTCGATGACATCATATTTGCCTTTTGTGATTTGTACCATTGGCTTTCCTTCTAAGGAAACTTGATATAAGTGCCTCCATCCATCTTTTTCAGACCACCAAAGAATGCTATTTGTTTTTTCTAAAAAGGTAAAATTAGGATACAGGGCTATCCATGCCTCATCGGATTCTTCATAAATATTCTTTGTGGTTCCTTTCAAAGCATCTGCAATGTATACTGTGCTTTTATTTTGTTTTCTGTTTAATTGTTTAATTAAAAGTTTGTTGGTTTTAGGAATAAATTCCATCCGTACCAAATAGTTTTGAGAGGCATTTCCCGGAATATGCATCCATGTTGTTTTAGCGTTGGAAAGTTTTACAACCCCAACTTTACATGCAGACGGCTTTTCACCAACTTTAGGATAGTTTAAGGGAATTAATTGAGAATAGATAGCAGCTGTGTTGTTCACCATATAAAACTTTTTTATTTCGCTTGCATCTAGTTGCCAATAAGCAATTGATTTACTGTCTGGACTCCAGCGAAATCCATCTCTAAGACCAAATTCTTCTTCGTAGGCCCAATCAAAAGTTCCGTTTATTAAAGAAACCGTTCCATTGGTAGTTAAGGGTGAAATTTTGCCGCTTTCGTAGTTCTCAGAATATAAATTATGTTCATGAACATAAGCGATCGTATTTCCGTCAGGAGAAAATTTCGCAAACATCAGGGAGGAGGCTGGAAGGCTTTTGCCTATTTGTGTTAGTGTATTTGTTTTAAAATTAAAAATCCAATAATCCCCTTTCGTGTTATCATTCCAAACTTTTTTTGTATTCGTGAAGAATAATATTTTTTGTTGATCTAATGAAAATGCATACTTGGCGATCTTGATAGGTTCTGATTTTCCTTTTGGGGTAAGTTGTTTTTTTGAAACAATTGTTTTCACCTCTTGGTTGGGCAGCGTATAGGTAACAAGTTGATTTTTTTCTAATTTAAAATAAGAATCTCCGTCGTCTGTCCACTTTATTTGTGCTTCTCCATGAAAATTAAAAGAGAACAAACAAACAAATAAAAGAGTTCTTAAGATTTTTAAATTCATAAGCAAAGTTTTTTTATATTTTTCATTAATTAATTATTTTCTTAAGCAATTTGAAATACGAGTTATTCATACTTTTTATGCACCAAGAAAGCTTATTGTTTTTATGAAACATAGCCCACAATGTTGCTAGGCTGCGAAGTAGTAAGAATTTTTTTTAAGTTTTTATTTTCAGATAAGAATAATTTTTCTAAAAATAATTAAGCATAACAGTAACAGTCCCTTATGCTTTTAGGTACTGTTATATTTAGCGATAAATAACTTTGGTAAACTAATTCAATGCATCCCATTCTTCTTGGGTTGCACCAGATTTTTGGTGTTCCATTAATGCGTACCATCCGTCACGCTCTCTAAGCATCAACATTTCAAAATGGACAAGATATTTTGCTTTTACTTTACTCTTAATGTCCATGGTTGTGAACATGAAAATACCTGTCTCATGCGCAGTAGTTTCATTTCCAATTCTTTGTGAGAATCGAAATGCTACTTCAGCAATTTGCTTACCTTTCTTTGTCTTATCTAATCCTTTTTTCCAAACAACCAGCTCCATATCTATTGGAACGGAAGTTTGAATAACAGAAGCTGCTTTTACGAGAACGGCATCGTTATGATACAGTGCTTTAAGACCTTCAAAATCTCCCTCTTTTACAGCTTGAACATATGCACCCCAATAGCGATCAAGTTCCACCAATCGTATGGAATCTTTTTGAGTTTCTATATGAGTCTGGTTATTGTAGTTTAAATTATTTGCTTTTGTTGATTCGACACTAACTAAAAATAGTATCATTAATAAGACAAGTCTTTTTTTCATGTTTTTTTTAAGTAAAATTACTGGATATTGTGTGACGCACATCACACTATATTTTATAAAATATGTCAACAAATATATAATAAAAATTTTAGAAATCATCCAAAGGACCTCTAATTTGTTGCAGACTATTTGTTCATATGGGTTTGGATTTCAGCAGTTTTACGATGTTGTCTTACTCCTTATAGAGGTTGCCCTTTTTTAGGTTTAATTGATACCGTTCAAAATATTTTTTTAGCCGTTTAGACAGTAAAAAATATTTTGAACTGGCTATTTTCTAGATTAGAAGCTCAGTTAAATTTATATTATTTCTGCGATATGATTTGTATTTGATATTCGGATTCAAATGGACTTCGGCAGGTTTTCTTAAAACGAGGCTAAAATGGGTTCTTAAATTATTGTAGATAGATACTGCTTGTTTTGTTATTTGCGGAGCAATGTAGGTGTTTTTAATGCCGTTTCTAAGGGCATATTCATATTTTAAAGTTCTATTAATTCTTTCTGCAATGGCATTTTCGTATGGGTCGTATTGTTCTGTCATACTCATCATGATGCCATTACTTTCGGCAAATTCTGTATATTTTAGATTGCAATACTGAAAATCACTATCTGAATGCTATATGCGTTTTTTATTAGGGTATTTCCTGTTTTTAATAGCCATCACCAACGCTTCTGTATAAAGCAATGTTTTTATGCTGTGCTCGAGTGTATACCTCATAATTTGTTTAGCACACCCATCTGTAAAGATTGCCAGAGAATGATGCCTTTATCTGTTTTATGTAGGTTCTATCACGCACCCATAGTTGTTCTGCTCTATTGTCAAAATACTTGTGAATTATTAGATTTAAAATTCTTTTTTTGGATTTAAGCGCATCAAAAGTTTGTGATTTTTAAAGAACCCATTCACTTTAGAAACAAAGGAATATAGTACTTTTTTTTGGCAGAGTTTGTATCGAATATGAGCAATCTCTAACAACCAAACTTACTGCTTTGTAGTTACTTAAGCTGTCTTTGAGAATTGTTTCTGTCCCATATTGCATCTGGCACTCCTCCTGGCTGATTAACTTTGTAGTTTGCTTTTTGCTTTAACTGACCCTTCTTATCATAATAATCAGATAAACCATCTTCTTTTCCGTCTTTGTAGTTTACTTTAGACTTTAACTCACCGCCAATATAATACCTCTTCCACAGTCCATCTTGCTGGTCATCTTTGAAGCTCCCTTTCGACTTTAGCTGACCGTTCTTATAATAAGATTCTGAAACACCATTATAAATCCAATTACCTAAAGTATCATTTTTCGTATATGTTTTGTTCTTTAACTGTCCATTCCAATAGTTCGTTTGGATGAGACCAATTTTTGGGTTTTTTAGAATTTTATAATTTGTAACGGAACAACTTGAAAATAAAATGAAACAAACTAAAATTGCAATACTTCTTACGAATATTTTCATGGTCATTTTTTTTGTCAAATATACTTAATTCTGAACTATTGAACTTATGGGCAAAAGAAGATGAATTTTAGATTTTTTTATTTATTGAGTCCTTAAGGTACGTATCATTTGGTATCAAATATTTAACACATCATAATGGGTAATAGTTTTAAATTAATTAAATTTAGATTTTACAAAAAAAGCGATGTCATACAACCGATTAACAACCAATGATAAAATTCTTTAGAAAAAAACGATACGACCTTATGGAGAAAAAGAATACAGGAAAATATTTAAAATATGCAATTGGCGAAATCATGCTTGTAGTTATTGGTATTTTAATTGCTTTTTCTATCAAAACCTATAGTGCCGAGCAAAATCTAATAAAAAGTAATAAGGTCTATCTCATAAACTTACTTGAGGAATTGAATTCAAATATTAATAGATTAGACTTTTTAATTCTAGATGACGGTAAAGGGATAGGTTTAGATAGTGTAGTGAAAAATTGTTTTTATCTGCTACCTCGTTTTTCGAAAGGTTTAGAAAAATCAGATTATGAGTTCTTGTTAAATAATAAAGTGTATTTAGGTTCATCACAATTAAACCTCAATGATGCCACGTATGAGGAGCTTCTAAATACTGGAAAATTATATTCATTTGGTTCTGATAGCTTAATCAAAGCAGTAAAACATTATTACAAACGTTACGAGCGTGAAAAATATTACAATGAAAT
>Ga0307488_10002729_pt1 | contig 14872 bp, 11 predicted proteins | sample SB02metaG_FD_202248 | JGI IMG/M metagenome (GOLD analysis project Ga0307488, IMG submission 202248) | Sea-ice brine microbial communities from Beaufort Sea near Barrow, Alaska, United States - SB 0.2 | ecosystem: Environmental > Aquatic > Marine > Coastal | place: USA: Alaska | collected... | reverse complement strand
TAGTTAGGTAAGGGTAGTGCGTGCTATGCAGGCTTCTGAAATTAGTAATAATGACAACGGTGAAACGTGGAAAGTCCTTATTGTTGATCATGAACTTGATATCCATTCAGTTATTGAGTTAGCACTTTTTGATTTAACCGTACTTGACCGAAGATTAACGTATATTCATGCTTATTCAGAGCAGGATGCTTGCCAATTTATTAAAGATAATAACGACATAGTCCTAGTGCTGCTTAATGTGGTCATAGAAACTGATGATGCAGGGTTAAATGTTGTTAAATACATTCGTGAAAAACTTGGTCGACAAGATATCCGTATTGTTTTAATGACAGGTCAGCCAGATTACTCCCCTGATGAAAATGTGATTAAAGACTATGACATTAGCGATTATAAAACCAAAAATGACCTCACTCGTTCTAAACTAATGCCCACTGTGTTCTCCGCTATTCGATCTTACCAACAAATTTTTGCTGTTAATGAAAATCACTTTGGCATAGAAAAAATTATTTCTGTCTCTTCAGATGCATTAGAACAACGCTCGCTACAAAATTATGCTCAAGGGGTTATAACCGAATTCATTCAACTCTTTGGTAGTGATATCCTAACGGGTCTCTTCTGCACAATAGGGCATGAAATTAATGATTCAGTCGATGACTTTGATATATTAGGTCAAATTGGTTTTTCTTCAGAGAAGATTAATCAAAAGTTAGATGACTTGAACAACCAACAAGTCAGTCAGCTAATTGCAAAGTGCTTTGAAGATAAACAACATCAATTTACTGAAAATAATGTTGCTTTGTATTTTAGCCGTGGTGGATATCAGGCTGCGCTTTTTTTTGAAATCAATTCAGCATTATCAGAGACCAATAAAAAATTAATGGAACTGTTTTTAACGAACATTGCCGTTGGTTATGAAAATGTTCATCTATTTCAAAAATTAAGTCATTCTGCTCATAATGATTGGCTTACTGACCTACCTAACCGTTCAGAATTTGTTGATTTTCTTGATAAGTTTCCCCAAAGTGCCAATACTGATACCGTCGCTGCACTCATTGATATTAATCATTTCAGTGATATCAATGATGGCTTAGGGCAAGAAGTTGGTAATCAATTACTGGTTGCTGTAGCCAAACGTTTGGGGCAATTAAGTCATCGCTGTCAATTGGCTCGCGTTGCTGCCGATGTTTTTGGTATTATTGGCCCAAGTGAGTATGTAAATCCGAGTAAGCTTATTGCTTTATTTGACCTACCTCTTGTTGCGGGTGAACAAATATTACTCATGAGTGTATGCATTGGTTTCTGTACTAGAGAGCATGCGGGTTCAGGAGGGAGTAAAGTCTTAAATCAAATTAACATCGCCCTTAATTTGGCGAAAAAAACACCCGATGAGCACTTCATTTATTACCGCCAAGAAATGGAAGATAACACATTATGGCGTTTAGGAATGATTCGCCAGTTAAGAAAAGATTTTTCTGAAAATCGTCTTGAACTTTGGTATCAACCACAATTAAGTTTAGCATCGGGTAAAGTTATTGGTGCCGAGGCTCTATTGCGTTGGCCTACTGCTGATGGGACATTTATTTCGCCTGAAGTGTTTATACCTTTGGCAGAGTATTCTGGTTTAATTATTGAAATTGGTGATTGGGTTATTAACCAAGCTTGTTCGCAAATTGACGAACTTGAGACCCTTGGTTATAGTCATGTAGGCATTTCTGTCAATGTCTCTATCCCGCAGTTTAGACGTGGTAACTTTGTTGAGAAAATTATCCGGGCGATTCAATTGCATCAGATAGAACCGGGTAAACTTGAATTAGAAATCACCGAAAGTATATTGATGGACGAACCACAAATTGTGGTCGACGCTTTAGTCAAACTTAAAGAAAAAGGAGTAAGCATTGCTCTAGATGATTTTGGTACCGGCTATTCTTCTTTAAGTTATTTGCAAAAATTGCCTTTAGATCGGTTAAAAGTTGATCGGTCATTTGTAACTGATATTAATAAAAAAGGTAAGTCGATAATTACTGAAACAATTATCACTCTGGCTAAACAGATGAATTTAAAAATAATCGCCGAAGGCATTGAACAAATTAATCAGCAAGAGCGGCTGATTGAATTGGACTGTGATGAAGTACAAGGCTTTTATTATGCCAAACCTTTACCCCGTAATGAATTTTTAGCTTTTTTAGCGAATAATCAATAACGGTTATTTTAGTGTCCTTTAATACGAGAACCTTTGAAAAATTTACCCTGCAGAATATTGTGGGCTTAATTAACTCTCTTGAGAACGAAGTTCTAAACCAATAGCTGGATTTTTAGGGATCAACAATGATAACCCTAAAGAACATACCGCAAATCCCGCACCGATATAAAATACCCAGGATGAATTGATAATCCACAACATGCCTAATAATGCAGGTATAACGACAGCAGCAATGTGATTAATTGAAAAGCTCACCCCTGCACTTGATGCAATGTCTTCAGGCAACGCTATTTTTTGAAAATAGGTTTTTATTGCAATAGCTAGAGCAAAAAATAAGTGATCAATAACATAGAGCGCAGCGGCAATATTGGCATTTTCTACCAAGCCGTAAGCAATAAAAATAATAATAAGGCCAATATACTCAAATTTAAGGACATTAGCCTCACCAACTTTTCCAATGATCTTGCCAATTTTTGCGGCGAATAACCAATTAAAGACATAGTTAATCAAAAATAGGGCACTAATTTGGGCAACGCTGTAATGAAATTTCTCCACCATCAAAAAACCAGCAAAAACAACAAATATTTGTCGGCGAGCACCACTAAAAAAAGTGAGGGCATAGAAGAGCCAATAACGCTTTCTGACAATAAGTTTTTTAGTTTGTGGTGTTTTTTCAGGAAAGTGCTTAAAGGCTAGGGCAAGTAATAGCGTAAAAATTAATGCCAAGCAACCAAAGAGTAAATAAGTATTTTGGTATGACCATGAAAATTTCTCCATTAGGAGCCATATACTGCTAAAAGCGAGTAATGATGCTATCGACTTAACGGATAACATGCGTCCCATAAAATGTGCGGTATTTTCCTTATTAATCCATTGTAGGGTCAGTGACTGGCTAATGGTTTCAAAATAGTGAAAGCCAATTGACATAATAACCGTGGTTATATAAAGCCCAATGACTTGTGGAAAAAATCCAGTTAATGCAACCCCTATACTTGTTAATGCCAGTGAAATGATGGCTAGGCGTTGCTCTTTTATAAAAATTAGAACATAGATAACGGTGAAGGCTAAAAATCCGGGGACTTCTCGTAAACTTTGTAAAATACCAATTTCTACCCCAGTAAACGACGCTTTTTCTATGACAAAGTTATTTAACAATACCATCCAAACAGAAAAGACTAACGGCATAATAAATGCCATTACTAGCAATAAATTTTCAGGCGTATTTAACCTGTTAGGGAGTTTCATTGTTTTACATTCTCTAATCTTATCGTCTATCAGGCAAGTATATACTGTAAGTTTACGTGATAATTGAGCGAAGATAAAACTATACTATTCTTATTTGAAATAGGGGGAGTATAAAGTTCATACAGTTGATTTAAACAAGCGTTTAAATAAGTTTGCTATTCATTTCCTTTCAAGGCACACTCAGTCAGCTATGATTAGATAGCGACACTATTTTTTAAATCTAAACTGTGTCATTAGCTCAGTTTGGTTAACCGTAAAATAAATCATCAATACATCAACACCACTTATAGGTGAAGGAGACAAAGCATGATATATCAAGGCAAAAGCCTTTCAGCCCAATTACTCGAAGACGGCATTGTTGAACTTAAATTCGATGCTCAGGGATCAGTAAATAAATTTGACCAAGCAACTTTTGACGAATATACCTCAGTCGTTGCTGCAATAAATAACTGCACTGATGCTAAAGGGGTCATGGTTACCTCAGGTAAATCAAGCTATATCGTTGGTGCTGACATCACCGAGTTCTTAGAGTCATTTAATGAGCCTGAGGAGTCGTTAGTTTCTTGGGTTAAACAATCTTCTGATGTATTTGATTCTTTTGAAGATATTCAATTACCTACTATTGCAGCCATTAACGGTGTCGCCCTCGGTGGCGGTTGTGAAATGACCTTAGTGTGTGATTATCGTATTGCTGACACATCAGTAAGTATAGGTTTACCGGAAGTGAAATTAGGTTTGATGCCTGGTTTTGGCGGAACCGTTCGTCTTCCTCGTATTATCGGTGCTGACAATGCGGTTGAATGGATGTCTACCGGTAAGGCACATCGAGGCGATGCGGCATTAGCCGTGGGTTTACTTGATGCCGTTGTTGCGCCCGATAAACTCAGATCTTCCGCCATTAATATGCTTAAATTAGCCATCGCTGGCAAATTAGATTGGCGTGCTAAGCGTCAACCTAAATTAGACGCATTAAAACTGAGCCCTGTTGAAAGCATTATGACTTTCAGTACCTGTAAAGGCATGATTGCTGCTAAAGCCGGTAAACATTACCCTGCGCCTATGGTGATGGTGAAAACACTTGAAGCGGCTTCGACACTCGATCGTGCTGGCGCTATGGCTTTAGAAAATGCAGGTTTTGCTAAATTAGCGAAAACTGATGCTGCTACGGCACAAATTGGCTTGTTTATGGCTGATCAAGTGGTGAAAGGCAAAGCAAAAAAAGCCACCAAACAAGCAACTAAAGCAATAAATAAGGCGGCAGTATTAGGTGCCGGTATTATGGGCGGTGGTATTGCTTACCAATCGGCTTATAAAGGCACGCCGATCATCATGAAAGACATTAACGATCAGGCGCTGGATTTAGGTTTAAGCACAGCGGCGGGTATATTAACGAAACAAGTTGAACGTGGCCGAATGAATGCTAAAAAAATGGCCGGTGTTTTAAATAGTATTACCCCATCACTGAGTTATGAAAGCTTGAAGGACGTTGATATTGTTGTTGAAGCGGTAGTGGAAAACCCCAAAGTTAAAGGTATGGTATTAGCTGAAGTAGAAAGTGTGATCAGTGACGATGCGATTTTAACCTCTAACACCTCTACTATTTCAATTGATTTATTAGCAAAAAGCGTTAAACGACCTGAAAATTTTTGTGGTATGCATTTCTTTAACCCAGTCAATAAAATGCCATTAGTCGAAGTTATTCGCGGCAAAGACACCTCTAATGAGACTGTTGCTGCTGTTGTTGCCTATGCCGCTAAAATGGGTAAATCGCCGATTGTTGTTAATGACTGTCCTGGTTTTTATGTGAACCGAGTTTTATTTCCATATTTTGCTGGTTTTAGTCAATTAGTACTTGAAGGTGCTGATTTTGTTGCTATTGATAAAGTAATGGAAAAACAATTTGGTTGGCCTATGGGGCCGGCTTACTTGCTTGATGTGGTGGGTGTTGATACCGCTGATCATTGTACGGGTGTTATGTCTGCGGGTTTCCCAATGCGTATGAAGAAGTTAGCCAATGATCCCGTTAGTACTTTATATGCTAAAGAGCGTTTTGGTCAGAAAAATGGTAAAGGTTTCTACGACCACATCAAAGATAAACGGGGTCGACCAATGAAAGTACCAAGTGAAGTCGCCTACCAATTATTTGCCAAAAATTGTGATGATAGCAAAGAGGTATCAAGCGATGAAATTATTGCTCGTTTAATGATCCCTATGGTAAATGAAGTGATTCGCTGTTTAGAAGAAGGGGTCGTTGATACGGCCGCTGAAGCTGATATGGGCTTAATTTATGGTATTGGTTTTCCTCCCTTTAGAGGCGGTGCCATTCGTTATTTAGAAACCTTAGGTTTAGATAACTTTATCACTATGGCTGACGCATACGCCCATTTAGGTGAGATTTATCAGGTAACTGATGGCTTACGAAAAATGGCACAATCCGGTCAATCTTACTTCACTACTGACGTTAAAACTGCTTAGGAGAATTATTATGAAAGAAGTCGTTATTATAGATTGCATTCGAACTCCTATGGGACGTTCAAAAGCAGGTGTTTTTCGCAATGTCCGTGCAGAAAAATTATCTGCACACTTAATGGAACAAATATTAAAGCGTAACCCTGGTTTAGATCCCAATGACATTGAAGATGTTATTTGGGGTTGTGTTAAACAAACCAAAGAGCAAGGTTTTAATATTGCTCGCAATGCGTCGTTACTTGCTGGTTTACCCAAATCTATTGGCGGTGTCACCGTTAACCGCTTATGTGGCTCATCAATGCAAGCACTTCATGATGCTTCTACTAGCATTATTGCTGGTCAAGGCGATGTCTTCCTTATTGGTGGTGTTGAACACATGGGTCATGTACCTATGATGTACGATGTTGATTTTGATCCCGCACTGAGCAAACATATCTCGCGCGCTTCAGGTAATATGGGCTTAACAGCTGAATTACTCGGTAAGCAACACGGGATTACTCGTGAAATGCAAGATGCTTTTGGCGCGCGCTCTCATCAGAAAGCCCATGAGGCAATGTTATCGGGTCGTTGGGATAATGAAATTGTTGCGACAGAAGGCCATGATGCTGATGGTGGTTTGATCCTAGTGGAGCATGACGAAGTTATTCGTCCAGAAACCACAGCCGAGGGTTTATCTGCGCTTCGTCCAGTATTTGACCCAGTGAATGGCACTGTTACCGCAGGCACATCTTCAGCGCTATCTGATGGTGCGTCAGCGATGTTAGTGATGTCAGCAGATAAAGCAAAAGAGCTGGGTTTAACACCACGTGTTAAAATTCGTGGTATGGCTGTCGCTGGTTGCGACCCTTCAACTATGGGCTATGGACCTGTCCCTGCGACCAACAAAGCCTTAAAACGTGCCGGTATGTCTATCGAAGATATTGAGTTGTTTGAATTTAATGAAGCTTTTGCCGCTCAAGCACTTTCTTGTGTACGTGCACTAAAAGTTGAAGATAAGATGGATAAGATTAACTTAAATGGTGGGGCAATTGCGTTAGGACACCCATTAGGATGTTCGGGCTCTCGTATTTCTGGCACCTTAATTAACTTAATGGAAGGTCAAGATGTCAATCTTGGTTTAGCCACTATGTGTATTGGTTTAGGCCAAGGTATCGCAACCGTATTTGAACGGGTCTAATATCATAACTGACATTCTTTATTAGCGGCGTTGAAAGTACTTATTGACTAGCGTCAACTCCGTGCTTTCACTTTACTACTAAAGTGCTCATCTTCACTAGGGCTAATTAAAAAAACCAGCGATTTAGCTGGTTTTTTAATAACTAATTTAGCTTAAAACTTAGCTAGTAAAAACGTCTTGGAGTTGAGGGACAATTTGTTTCTTACGACTCAATACACCGTCTAACCAAACTTTACCATCAGTTGATGCTTTACCATAAGCCTGAAGCGTCAGTTGGTCGTTATCACTCACCACTAATAACTCCGAACCTTCCTTCATAATATCCGTCAACAATAACAAGACGCTGTGGCGTTTGCCTTCCACTTTAAGTGCAGCAATATCGACAGCGAACTCTGCTTTAATATCATCAAAAACCGCTAGATCAATTACTTCTAGTTGACCAATACCAACTTTATGACCATTCATATTAAAGTCTTTAAAATCACGCTTGACCAGTTCACGAATGGGCGTACCTTCAACGGCTGACTTTACTTTGAACATATCCATACCCAATTTTTTAAAGTCTTCAATACCCGCAATTTCTGCTAAGGCTTCAACACATTTAATATCAGCCGTGGTACACGTGGGTGATTTGAAAATAACGGTATCACTTAAAATAGCGCACAGCATAGCGCCGGCGATATCTTTAGGTATTTCCACGTTATAAAAATCATACATCATTTTAATAATGGTATTAGTACAACCCACTGGTCGAACCCAAATTTCAAGGGGTGTTGATGTGGTTAAATCCCCTAATTTATGATGATCGATAATACCTAAAATTGTCGCTTGATCAATATCATCAGGCGCAAGTTCAATATCACTGTGATCGACAATATAAACGCCATCACCGGCATAACTGGTTTTAAGCATGGGTTGCTCAAAACCGAACTTATCTAAAATAAACAGTGTTTCAGGAGTCAGTGCACCTAAACGAGCGGGTAGGGTTTCTTCACCTAAGGTGGTTTTTAAATAAGATAGCGCGATGGCTGAACAGATAGAGTCTGAATCGGGGATTTTGTGTCCGACAACATAATTAGGCATGAAATAGTCTCTTATTGGCACGATAAATTTTAATTAATGCTATGTTAGCAAGAAATACAGGGTAAAAAAAAGTCACTTATAGATTTTGTCATGAATAAACAGCTGTTAATGATAATAGTCAGTATTTCACCCAAAAGGTGAATCTGACTTATTTATAATAAGACAAACAAGCTTCCACTTCATTTTTAGAGCCTAAAATAACTTCAACACGTTGATGAATGCTAGTAGGTTCGATATCCATAATTCGCTCTTTACTGGTCACACATAAACCACCGGCTTGTTCAATTAAAAATGCCATTGGATTGGCTTCATACATTAAACGCAGTTTATAAGGTAATTCAGGTTTAGTAGTATCCATTGGGTAAGTAAAAATACCACCACGACATAGCACACGGTGAACATCGCCAACCATGGCAGCAATCCAACGCATATTAAAATTCTTACCACGAGGGCCAGTGTCACCTAATATTAAATCGTTAATATAGCGTTGCATTTCTGGCTGCCAAAAACGTTGATTTGACATGTTTACGGCAAACTCTTGAGTATCGTTTGGTATCTTTACATTTCGCTCAACTAATAAATAGCCACCGTGAGTTCGGTCTAACACATAAAAATGAGTGCCCGCCCCTGTGGTCATTACTAACATAGTAGAGGGTCCATACAAAACATAACCTGCACACACTTGATTATTTCCCGATTGTTTGAACATATCAGGATCGTCGGCAGCCATTTCTTCAGGCGCTTTATGAATTGAGAATATTGTCCCAATTAACGAGTTAATATCAATGTTTGAGCTGCCATCAAGGGGATCAAAAGAGACAATATATTTACCCTGCTTATTGCCAGCAACTGAGGTATCTTCTTCTTCAGAAGAGATCGCTTTTACAAAACCAGATTCTAATAAAATATCTTTAAATAATTGATTAGCAACAACATCGAGTTTTTTTTGAACTTCACCTTGAATGTTTTCATCCAAAGTCGAGCCCATTAAACCACCTAATTGTGCTTGGCTAACACGGAAAGAGATTTCTTTAGTGGCGGCTAATATGGTTTTTATCAATAAAATAAGATCTAGCGGTACATTATCTTCACGTAAAGCAGGTGCTAATCGTTGCATTGTAATACCTAAATAATTTAAAGTTGTAGAATGTTTTATAGTTTACCCAATAGAAATAAGTTGCTATTGGGTATATGTCTCACCGTAATTATACGGTTTCAGTAAAAGAATAACAAAGGATTAACGATGAGAGTTTTGAGTAAATTAATTATAACGCTATTAAGTGGACTGATTTTAGTCACCTCTAATATAGCGGTTGCCGAAAGTAAAACGGTGACATTTGAGCATTTTATTAAAAATAAAACTGAACATAAGGGCTATTTCTCTTTTTTTCATGATGAAGAAAAGGGCAAGGTTTATTTAGAAATTAATAAATTCAATCAAGAGTTTTTATTTCAAAGTGCTATGCCTCACGGTATTGGTTCAAATGATATCGGCCTTGACAGAGGGCAACTAGGCGATACACGGTTAGTTAAGTTTGAGCGTGTGGGTGATAAAGTTTTTTTACGACAGCTTAATAGTTATTACCGAGCAGAAACAGATAATCAACTTGAAAAGCAGGCGGTGAATGAAGCGTTTGCTAGTTCAATTATTTGGGGGTTTAAGGTTGAGCAATTAAGTGATAACAAAAAACGAGTATTCATTGATTACACACCTTTTCTGTTGTCCGACATCCATAACTTATCGGCACAGCTTAAACGTCGTAAACAAGGTGATTATAAAATAGATGTTAGCCGCAGTGGTCTTTATATTAATCGCACTAAAGCTTTTCCAAACAATACTGAGTTAGAAGCGACTGTTACTTATCAAGGTGCTAATGCGGGTGAGTATTTACGTAGCGTTACACCAGACGCCAATGCAGTAACTGTCAATTTACATCACTCCTTAATTAAATTACCCGATGATAATTATCAACGCAGAATTTTTCACCCACAAAGTGGCTTTTGGGCTGAATCATATGCGGACTATGCTAGAGACATTGACCAGTCGTTAATTGTTCGTCATATTCCACGACATCGGTTGCAGAAAAAAACACCGCAAGCAAAAGTCAGTGAAGCGGTTGAGCCGATTATTTATTATTTAGATGCGGGTGTACCTGAGCCAATTAAAAGTGCATTGCTTGAGGGGGCCCGTTGGTGGGATCAAGCATTCACTGCTATTGGTTATAAAGAGGCCTTTCAAGTTAAAATGATGCCAGCAGATGCCGACCCAATGGATGTTCGCTACAATGTTATCCAATGGGTGCATAGAGCAACCCGTGGCTGGTCTTACGGCTCTTCAGTGATTGATCCCCGCAGTGGTGAAATTTTAAAAGGCCATGTCACGTTAGGCTCTTTAAGAGTGCGCCAAGATTATTTAATTGCCTTAGGCCTAACATCGCCATTCCAAAGCCAAAATACCGATACCAGTGAAATGAAAGAGATGGCTTTAGCCCGTATTCGCCAGTTATCTGCTCATGAAGTGGGTCATACACTCGGTATTGCCCATAATTTTGCTGCGAGTATTAATAATCGCGCGTCGGTAATGGATTATCCACATCCTTTCATTACGCTAAAGGATGGCCGCATTGACTTAAGCAACGCCTATGCTAAAGATATTGGCATTTGGGATAAATTAGTTGTTGATTATGGTTATGCTGATATCCCCACAGAACAAGAAAGTGATTATTTAGCTAATGTTATTAAGCAGGCAAAAAAACAAGGTTTAGCCTATATGTCTGACCCCGATGCAAGATCGGCATCAAGCAGCAATAGCAATGCTCATTTATGGGATAATGGTCAAAATGCCAGTGCAGAATTAATGCGTGTGTTAGCGGTGAGAGAAAAAGCGCTGAACGATTTTGGTATTAACTCTATTGCCGTTGGTACGCCGTTATCAGAGCTAGAACAAGTACTTGTGCCAATTTATAATTTTCATCGTTTCCAAGTGGCGGCAACAGCAAAAATGATAGGCGGCTTAGAGTATACTTATGAGGTCAAAGGCGAGAGCGATGCATTTGGTGTAAAAGTAGTTTCTGCACAACAACAAAACCAAGCATTAGTCGCTTTGTTAAAAACGCTTGAAAGCGACGTGTTAACTTTATCGCCCGATATTATCAATTTAATTCCACCTAAAGCTTATGGTTACTCAAGAAACCGAGAAAGTTTTCCTTCTAACACTGGTGCAGCGTTTGATCCTATTACTGCAGCAGAAGCTAGTGCAAAGCATACCTTGACCCTATTACTGAATAATAAAAGGTTAGCTCGGGTTCAGCAACAATCTGCGATGAATCATAAAATAAAGAATGTTGTTGGAATTGTTGATGATGTATTAAGTCGTACGATTTATCAAAAAGCAGAAAAAGGTTTAGCTTTGTTAGTTCAACAAAGAGTTAACCAGCAAGTCGTTGAACACTTAATTACTCTTTGGCAACAAAAGGAGGTAGTACCAGAAGTTCGTGCTGAGATATACCTTATTTTAGATAATCTAAAGCAATGGTTTGATGATAATTTTGATACCCGACAATATAGACTGCTTAACGCACAGTTCAAAATGTTAGAACAACAAATTGAGTTTAGTTTAGACAATGGTAAACAAGTGACACCACCAACAAAAGTAGCCCTTCCTCCAGGCTCTCCTATTGGTGACTAGTCTTAGCAATGGCAATGAACTATTACTTATTTGAATAGGGTAAATAGACCATGGGGTCTTGCTTTTATCTTCAATAACTAGTCATTCTTTAGTCAAGTGCCGCAACTACTGGATGTAGTTGCTTAGGTTTGGTCTGAAAAGATGAAAAGGCAAACCTGCAACACTTTATTGGCGGCAATAAAGGGCAAGAACTTAATTAAACTGGCAGAATATTCTGCCATAAGAAAACACGGCACAGCGGAAAGTGCTACCATGGCTCATGTGCAGCGAAAAACATTATTTACTTGGAACTCGCTCAAACTTTCACTTATTTTATCTCCTGATTTTTTAGGTGTTGTTAATATGGCTAAAAGGGTAGTTAACAGGGTTGATAAGCCACAATGGTATACATATGAAAAACTCATCAACATCAAAAATAGCGCTATTGGTTTATTCATCTGCCCACCTTCTGTGCTTTTCAATGGTTTTAGTCAACGTTATAATCGCTATGAGGATCCATAGTTTAATTCTTATCCAGAGTTCAGCTTAACTAACAACATCATGACTATTTCACAAAGCAATAACACTGAGCAGGTTTCTCTCAAGTTACTCTTACCCTTATTGGCTTCAATACTTGCGATATCCCCTTTGGCTATCGATATGTATCTACCTGCCATGCCAATAATGGCGAATGAGCTAAATAGCGACATGCCTATGGTGCAAAACTCCCTCAGCATCTATCTTTTAGGCTATGCGCTTGGTTTATTGTTTTTTGGTCCCTTGGCTGATAAACACAGCCGAAGACTATTAGTTTTTATTGGTATTGGCGGTTTTATTATCGCGAGTTTAATTTTACCTTTTAGCCAAAATATTGAACAGTTTTTAAGCCTTCGTTTTGTACAAGCATTTATTAGTAGTGCTGCTACTGTGATTGTCCCTGGTACGATTAGGGAATATTACGGTAAAAATATGGCGAAAGGGTTTTCTTATGTCAGTATGATCATGATGGTTGCCCCAATGATCGCGCCAACGATTGGCGCCATTTTATTAACCCTACATAACTGGCAACTTATTTTTTATGTTTTAGCGGCCTATAGTATCGTGGTTTTAATCGTGGTGATTAAATATTTACCCGAAGCGAATAACATTGAAAAACGTCAAGCAATGAGTTTTATTACTCGATATAAAATTGTATTAACCCATCAAAAGGCTCGCCTAGACTTGATCAGCTCTATGATGATATCTTTGGCATTTTTTGCTTATATCACGGCAATTCCTTTTGTTTATTTGACCGTTTTTGAAACTTCAGAATTTACTTTTAGCCTGTTATTTGCCATTAATGTTATTGCGTTAATGACCGCCCATCTTATCAATACTAAGTTAGTTGTTCGTAAAGGTTCTAGAGTCATGCTCTCTTATGGTTTACTGTTAAGTGTTATTGCATCAATTGGTCTAGTAATTGCGAGTTATTGGCAATTACCGCTGATTTTCACTCTACTGACTGTAATACCATTAATGGGCAGTATTTCAATGATTGCTGTTAATGCTGATGCATTAGTTTTAGTCGAGTTTGCCGAACAATCAGGTACTGCTACAGCCGTTATTGGTACGCTAAGGTTTGGAATTGGCGCCTTAGCTGGGCCAATTCTAGCGGTATTTTATGACGGTACTGCTTTACCTTTTGCGTTGCTAATGGGCGGCTCAGTTTTAGTGGTGTTGTTATGTCAAACTATGATAAAAGTTAAACAACTGAATTAGGAACTATTGATCTTGCTCTGACAATATTGGTCAATATAAAAGAATAACAGTCATTAGTTTATCAACAGGAGAAATAATGAAAAAAATAGCAGTGATTCTTAGTGGCTCTGGCGTATATGACGGCACAGAAATTCAGGAGGCGGTACTAACGCTTTTAGCTATCGATCAATGTGGCGCTAGTTACCGTTGTTTTGCCCCTAATATTAATCAACATCATGTTATTAACCATTTAACAGGAGGTGTGAGTGACGATGAAACTCGGAATGTATTAGTCGAGTCTGCTCGCATTACTCGCGGAGATGTTGAAGATATTAGCGAATTTTATATCAATGAGTGGGATGCGTTAATTGTACCAGGTGGTTTTGGTGCGGCTAAAAATTTATCTGATTTTGCCTTAAAAGGCAGTGATTGTCAGGTCAATGAGCAAGTACTTAAAATGTGTCAAGCATTTGCTGAAACTGAGAAACCTGCAGGCTATATGTGCATTGCAACAGCGATGTTACCCCTTATTTATCCTAAAGGTGTCAAAGGTACGATCGGTAATGACGCCGCAACAGCAGAGTCTATTGTTGCGATGGGAATGGAACATGTTGAGGCTGATGTTAAGCGTGTGATTATTGATAAAGACAATAATGTTGTTTCAACACCGGCTTATATGCTGGCAACATCGATAAGTGAAGCTGCCACCGGCATAAGTCGCTTGGTTAAAACGGTTATTGCGATGAGTTAAATTTGAACAAGCAGGCTACTCTAGATAGGCGTTTAATTCTTGCTCCTTGAGTTTAGCTTGGGCAATGCGCCACTTTTGTAATTCGGCGTAATAATGATCCCAAACACATGGATTACAAGCACCGCCGCCGCAACAGTCATCATCAGCCGGTAGAGAAGGTTTTTCTAAAGCATCTGTCATTGTGGTACTCATTAGCAACAATATATTAGTATTGTACGGATATTTTTCTCCTGTCACCAAGCAAAATTTGCTTTTATTCGGACTTTATTTATCCCTATTTTAAGTGCGCTAAGCTAGATATAAAAAAGCCCCGTAAAACGAGGCTTTATTAGAAGAGGAACGCTAAAAAGTACAACTAACTACTTTCATCAAGTTTTTTCTCTAGATAATGAATGTTAGCACCACCATTAACAAAACCTTGATCGTTTAAAATATCAATATGTAAGGCAATGTTAGTTTTAATACCATCAATAACTAACTCACTTAATGCATTGCGCATACGAGCCATAGCGACGTCACGATTATCACCCCAAGTAATCAATT
>Ga0307488_10002726_pt1 | contig 14875 bp, 10 predicted proteins | sample SB02metaG_FD_202248 | JGI IMG/M metagenome (GOLD analysis project Ga0307488, IMG submission 202248) | Sea-ice brine microbial communities from Beaufort Sea near Barrow, Alaska, United States - SB 0.2 | ecosystem: Environmental > Aquatic > Marine > Coastal | place: USA: Alaska | collected... | reverse complement strand
AATATCTTTAATTTTTCAAAAAGTTTCAAAAAAATCGTAGGCATATCACCAAGTGAATTTAGACGCCGACAAAATTAGCGCCAAACGAGCAAACAACATTTATAATAACGAATTGGTTGTCACACAAACTTCAGTCGCTCCACCTACTATGAATAATGAACGAGATTCATTCAATTGACTGTTCAGAAGTGACTGTGAGGGTCGATTCACGTTTCACTAATTGCGGTCTAAAGTGCAGATGAGGAATACTATCGACGCTGGTTTTAGGGGAGCGTAGATGCACTAAATGCTGGATCAAAGACGCAGCTGCCTTGCGCGCGATAATATTAGTTGGCTGTGCTGCAGTGGTTAACATTGGCCAAGTTTGACGGGAGAATGGACTATCCTCAAAACCAGCAATTGCCATATCATCAGGCACATTGAGTCCTTGCAAGCGCACTGCAAATAACGCTCCCGCCGCTATTTCATCGTTACAGGAAAATATCCCAGTAGGAGGCTCTGCCAAGGACAATAATTTTTTTGCTCCTTGAACGCCGAACTCAAAAGAGTAAGAGCCATCAATCTGATAATCCTCAATTATAGGTATATCGTGGGCCTTCAGAGCATTCAAATAACCTATCTTGCGCTCATGACTCGAACGGTGACTCTCGTCACCTCGTAAAAAAGCGATCTTGGTATGACCTTGTTCAATTAGGTGCTCGGTGATATCAAAGGCTGCATCTCTGTCATTAATATATACGCAGGGCGACGCTCCTTGCCCCACTTCACTGGAAGAGATAATCCGAATAAAGGGAATGTTCATTTCATCTAATGCACTCAGCACATTTGGCATTTCTGATAGTGGTGGTGAAATGATTAATCCTGCCAATTGAGAACGTTTAACCATAGTCGCTAATTCTTCTACGATATTTTTGTTATTGGCTGAGCAAGGGTGAATAACTAATTCATAGCCGCGCTCTCTGCATTCAGCCAATATTCCATTTTGCATATCGAGCACATAATAAGCGTTCGGATTATCGTACACATAACCTAGAGAGTAAGATTTACTGCCCGCAAGATTTCGTGCAGCCGTATTGGGTTGATAGTGTAATTCGTTAATTGCGTCGTTAACTTTTTGCAACGTCTCCTTACGGACCGAGCCTTCATTATTGATGACACGGGAGACAGTTTTAAAAGACACACCGGCTAATTCAGCCACATCTTTAATGGTAGTTTTTGTTTTCATTGTTGTATCAAGCACCATTTTTTATATTTAGCCATTAACACTAATCCTGAATATTAACTAAAGGCTTTTTCATGACGACAGAAAAAGTATTGTAAAGGATAATACACAAGTTACCTTGTGTTACTTTTGCAAAAATCTTAATAACCAACACCATTTATATATACCGACTCGATCACTAAACCTACTCTTTAAATTAGCAGTAATTTATTTGTTTCAATTACTTAAATAACCTGAACTCGGGATAAACCATACCGTCCAACACCGTTATTATTGCGCCTATCTTCGTTGAACTTGCTCTCAATAGCTGGCTATTCCTTCACAAGCTCGCCTTGATAAACACAATAATATCAGCACTGGATGCATTAAATAAGCAGCTCAATAAATAGTAACATTCTAACCTATTTTTTTTATTAAAATTACTTTTGAGGAAGCGGCACGTCTTAACCCGTATATGGTTAATAAATAGTTTTTCAAGACTTATTTTTGAAATAACAATAGCCAATTTGCTGTTTAAACATACAAAGCATCTTGTGTTACTTTTGTAAAAAATGTTGCAGAGTTATTTTTTTTCGTATAGATTAACCACAAATGACAACGCTGTCACCAAATTGGTTCTAGACATTTACGTTGTCATTATTTTTTTTAATACGAATAACAGAGAAATCATTCTTAAAGTGCCACTTAAACTCAGTGCCGGTGTTTACATCTTCACTTATGGTATTTTTCAAAAGAAATGACAGCGCTGTCAATAATAACTAGAGGTACACATAAATATGTCAAAATTTAATAAAATTACCAAGGGGATTAAAATTGCCTGTGCAGTGGGAGCCGCTATTGGGGCCGTAACTGCAAACTCTGCGTATGCACAAGAACCAGCCATTGATGATACTGAAGTCATTCAAGTTAATGGGATCCGTGGTTCTTTGAAAGAAAGCATGAATGCCAAGCGATTCGCTAATAGCGTTGTTGATGTAATAACAGCAGAAGATATTGGCAAATTTCCAGACAAAAACGTTGCTGAATCATTATCACGTATAACGGGTGTTACAGTTAGTCGTGAGTTTGGAGAAGGTGAAAAAGTCTCAATTCGTGGTGCAGGTCCAAAATATAACCGCACATTATTGAACGGTCAAACTGTTGGAAGTGCTGACTGGTTTATTCTTGACGAAGCAAACCGAAGCTTCAACTACACCATGCTACCGTCTGTTATTGTTAAAGGGCTAGAGGTTTATAAGTCGCCTTCAGCATCGATGGATGAAGGCTCAATAGGTGGTACGGTTGTGTTACGTACACGACGTCCACTAGATATGGATGCGAATAGCGGCAGTATTTCGTTAGAAGCACAATATTCAGATGTTTCGGAAGAAACGGATCCCCTTGCAGCTGCTATGTATTCTTGGAAAAACGAAGACGAGAATTTTGGTGTAATGGTATCTGCTGTAAAGCAAGACCGTTCACTTGAACGTCAAGGTTTTGAAGTGTTGGGTTGGCAAACATCGCCTGACGATGACTTTATTGTTCCAGGTAACTTAGGTGCGCCACGATTTATTCAAGATCGTGAACGTTCGACCATATTTACTACCTTACAATATGCGCCAAGTGATGAAATGTTAGTGACGTTTAATGCACTGCAATCGAAGATGGACGTAGATAACCAAAATGCTAACTTGCTTAACTTCCCAGCAAGAAACAGAGCGACAGCTATTGCCAACGCGACTAAAGTGGTGGATGGTGCCATTTTGGCAACATCCGATCTTTTAGGACAAGCTTCATATAACATGATTAACCGTGTTTCTAGTACTGAAACAGAGCAATACAATTTAGATATTGATTATGTCACAGACGACTACATTGTTAATTTTGAAATCGGTACGACTAAGGGTGAAGGCGGAACATTACGTGAAACTTCTTGGGAATATAGTGCAGTAGAAGCTGGTTATGATTATGATATTTCTGGCACTCCGACTGTTAACTTTGGTGTTGACCCTTCTGACAGTTCAGAATTTGCTGCGGGTTGGATTTGGGGTGGTGCTAAACCAGCTGAAGACAAAGAGTCATGGGCACAGCTAGATCTTGAAATACCCGTTGATATGGGTGCATTCACGGCTATTAAAGTAGGCGCTAAAGGAAGAGATGCAGAGCGTTCACAAGGCCGTGAAGTATATAGTTGGCATGCTTCAAAAGATGTTGATCCAAACGCTGATTGGAATGGCACAATGTGGACCATTTTTGAAAATTGTCCAACGCTGGCTGATTGTGATTTAGATGCATTAGGCAGTGTCAATGTTGACACTGCAGCAGGCGGAAACATTACTAATCAAGTCGAACAAAACCGGGCAGTAATGGAAGAATTAGCTTTTGGTTCAGATGCTAGATATGCCATTCATGAAGGCTTAGGTGAAATCTGGTCGGTAGAAGAAGATATTGTTGCATTGTATGTGCAAGGTGACTTCTCTGGTGATGGCTTCCGCGGAAATGTAGGTATGCGTTATGTTTCTACTGACCAAACATCTTCAGGTTTTGAATACTCAAATGACTCTTCAGGTCTGCGCACTATCAACGGTAACTGGTTAGAACCTTCTAGTATCGAATGGGTGAGTCAAAATAATGATTATGCTGAGTTTTTACCTAGCTTTAACATTGCTATGGATCTTGCTGATGATCAAATCTTACGTATAGCTGCAGCACGTGTTATGTCTCGTCAAAATTGGCAGGATATTTCAGGTAATGAATCTATGGGGGCGTTATCAACTACCGCACAAAATACCGGTACTCGAGGTAACCCTCAGTTAAGACCTACTATCGCAAACCAATTTGATATTTCATATGAATATTATTATGCAGATGCGTCGTTATTTTCTGCCGCATATTTTGTGAAACAGCTTAATACTTTACGTACTAGTATTATCGATACTCAACCTAGATTTTTTGAAAGAGAAAATCAGTTTGTAGACGTTGATTTTACTCAACCAGGAAATGGTTTGGGTGGATTATTAGAGGGTATTGAATTAAGTCTTCAACATGATTTTGGCGGCTACGGTGCAAGTATTAACTATACTTATACCAATTCAGATCCTGACCAAGAGCGAGACGAAGCTAATCTAGGTTCTGGTTTAATCGAAGGCACCTCTGAAAATTCATTGAACTTGACAGCATACTACGAGAACGACACATTTGGTGCTCGCCTCATGTATAACTATCGCAGTGAATGGTACAAAGGCATAAACTTCTCTGGTATTGAAGTGTATAACGAAGAGTTTGGTCAGTGGGATGCCAGTGCAAACTGGAATTACAGTGAAAACATATCATTTACGCTTGAAGCAGTTAACCTAAATGATGAGGAAATTGTTGAATATAATGTTGATAAAGCGCGTTTAGTCTCATTATATTCAAATGGTCGTCGTTTTGTTGCAGGTGTACGATATAACTTCTAATTATTGAGTTAACATTTATACATCATGGAAAGTCGAGCTTAGGTTCGACTTTTTTTCTTGTTTAAGTTCATAAATTTTAAACCTAATCCGAGAGTTGCATGAATTCACCGATAAAAAATATTGCGATTGTAGGAGGTGGTACAGCTGGCTGGTTAACGGCTTGTATACTGGCGAAACAATTAAATAACGTGAGTGATGTTACAACCACTATTACACTTATTGAATCGGCGGATATTCCGCCAGTCGGTGTGGGTGAAGGCACAGTGCCAACCATGCGCCAAACACTTAAAATGATCGGTGTGAATGAAACTGAGTTTATTCGAGAATGTGATGTCACGTTTAAACAGTCAATTAAATTTGTAGATTGGCTACATACACCAAAACTAGGGCATCATCACAGCTATCACCATTTATTCAACTATCCTCATACTCCCGGTTTTGATCTCACTCCATATTGGTTATTAAAAAAAGGCAATGAATCCTATGCCAGTCAAGTTAGCTTTCAAGAAACGATATGCAATTTACATTTAAGCCCTAAACGAATAACGGATAAAGAATATGCGGGGACATTAGACTACGCCTACCATTTAGATGCCGGAAAGTTTTCAAAATTCTTAGCAAAACATGGCTGTAACAACTTAGGTATCAATCATAAAACACTGACCATTGAAGAGGTTATTTTATCTCCTGATGGCAGTATAGAAAAATTACGCGCAAAAGATGGTCAAATAATATCAGCCGATTTCTTTGTTGATTGCTCTGGCTTTTCAAGCCGATTGATTGGAGAAGCATTGAAGATTGGCTTTGTCAGTAAAGGGCACCAATTATTGGTTGATAATGCTATTGCGATGCAAGTTCCTTATTCTGATGAATATCAAGACATCCCCCCTTATACCATTTCAACGGCACATGAAGCCGGCTGGACATGGGATATAGGGCTTTCGAAAAGAAGAGGTGTTGGTTATGTTTATTCATCAAATCATACTTCCCATGACAGAGCAGAAGAAATCCTAAGAAATTATGTCGGTTATGAATCTATTGAGCTAACAGCTAGACGTATACCAATGGAGGTAGGATACCGAGAAAAGTTTTGGCATAAAAACTGTGTAGCCATTGGTCTTTCCGCAGGATTTGTAGAGCCTTTAGAAGCGACAGCCTTACTCATTATCGAAGCGTCAGCTAAGTTATTAGCAGAAAAGCTTCCTTCAACAACACATGGGATGGTTTATGCGGAAAAGTCATTTAATGATATGAGTCGACTTGCATGGGATAAAGTCATCGACTTCATTAAGTTACATTATTATTTAAGTAAACGCCGCGATAACGATTTTTGGCTGGATAATGTTAACCCTGAAACCGTACCAGAAAGTTTATTAGAAAAGTTGGATTACTGGAAATTTAATCTACCCACTCATTCAGACTTCTCGAGTAAGTTTGAAGTGTTTCAATTAGAAAATTATCAATATGTGCTTTACGGCATGGACTTTATGACTGATCTGAACCAAATAAGCCAGCGTTACCCTCACATTGATATAGCGAATAAAGAAGTAAAAAAAATTCAACAACATGCTTTGCAGGCGCAAAAAAAGCTACCGTCGCATCGAGAAATGATAAATAAAATTAAACAATACGGTATGAGCAAAATATAACGTATTTTTTGTGCTGCCGGCACAGTAGAACTTTAAGAGGACTTTACGATGACAACTATAAATATGATCCCATTAGATTCCGTTAAACATAAAAATTTGCGCATCAATGTTGATCGTAACTATTCCCACGTTAGTCATCAAAACATGACCCCCCTGCTCGCTTCTGAGTTTTTGTCAGCATCAACAAACTTTCCTATCGTTTTTGTTAAACAACCAGATACAGGACAATTCAAAAGTGTGGGTTTATTAGGATTAGATGCTGGAGAGAACTTAGTTTTTTCTAATAATAAAGTACGTAGTAACTATATTCCTGTAAATATTAGACGTTACCCCTTTGCTGCTGGTGCAAAAACTGCGGATGAAAGTGAAATGGTCTTATGTATCGATGAGAACAGCGTTTTATTGAATGAAAAAGAAGGCGTAGAGATTTTTGATGAAAATGGAGCACCGTCAAAATCCACTCAGCAAGCAACAACAATGCTTACCGATATATTGGCAAAAGATGCGGCAACTGATATTTTTATTGCGTTTTTAGTTGAGCATGACTTGCTGCAACCCGCTGAAGTAAAACTAACACTTGGTGAAGAAGGGGGGAGACAACTTAATGGGCTCTATAAAGTAGATGAAGAGGCATTAAACGAACTTTCAGATGATGAAGTACTGACGTTATATAAGCGTAAATACTTTGCTGCAATTTATGCACATTTAGCCTCACTAAGCCAATTTAAACGTCTGTTGCAATTGAAGTCTGATTTTACTCCAGAGTAAGAGTGTCACTATGCATAAAAGAACCCTGAATAAAATTGACACTTGGCACAATGTCACTCCTGAGGTATTTACAAAGGAAATATTACCCTTACATAAACCTGCTGTCTTGAAGGGCTTAATAAATGATTGGCCAGTTGTAAAGCAGGCGAAGAACAGTGTTGAAGACTTATATCAATACTTCTCAAATTTGTATATAGGTGGTGATATCCAGTTTGCACGGATACCACCTGAAGAAAAAGGGCGATTCTTCTATAACAAAGACATGTCTGATTTTAATTTCAAAAGAGAAGTGGGACCACTAGATGCTTTTTTCCGTGATGTGCTAGCCAATAGTCAAGATAGCAATGCCGATACCCTTGCTTTACAAAGTGCACCAGTAGCGGATTACTTTCCTGATTTTGAAAAAGAAAACCCTTTTGTGTTTTTTGCTAAGAGTGTGCCACCAAGAATTTGGATCGGAAACGATGCCATTGTATCGGCTCACTATGATGATTCCGAAAACATCGCTTGTGTAGTCAGTGGTAAGCGAGTTTTCACCTTATTTCCTCCTGAGCAAATTGAAAATTTGTATGTGGGCCCTATGGATTTCACGCCCGCCGGTGCACAGTTAAGTCTCGTTGATTTTAACGAACCTGACTTTGAAAAACATCCCAAATTCCATCAAGCACTTGATAACGCCCTTGTTGCCGAACTTGAACCGGGTGACGCCATCTATATTCCAATACATTGGTGGCATCATGTTCGAGCGCTAGGTGGCGTAAATGTGTTAGTCAATTATTGGGAAGGTGGCTCTATTAATAGAACAACTAAACCGGTGCCTGCGGATACGTTATTAATGGCGATGCTTTCTATTCGTGATTTACCTTTAGTACAAAAGAATAATTGGAAAACTTTATTTGATTATTACATTTTTTCAGATCAGCAAGAAAAGTATGAACACATCCCAGAAGAGGTCAGAGGAATTTTAGAGCCCTTAAGTGAGCAATCACGAAAAGGGATTAAAAAATGGCTAAAAAGGCAACTCAAATAAAGTAGTCAATAGACGGGATACTCTGAAGGAATTGTGCATGAATAAAGCAATAAAAAATATAGTCATTGTAGGTGGAGGCACAGCCGGTTGGATAACGGCAGCCATGCTAGCCAAACAACATGGTGCGGATAAAAAATCGAACGTTAGCATCACATTAATTGAATCAGATCAAATATCAACCATAGGTGTGGGTGAAGGTACTTTCCCAACAATGAGGAAAACGTTACGCACTATTGGCATATCTGAAACTGAATTGATTAGACGCTGTGACGCTACCTTTAAGCAAGGCGCGAAGTTTGTTAGTTGGCGCTTAAAAGATAAAAACGAATTTTATTATCATCCATTCAATGTACCTAGTGGTTACGGTCAGTTTGATATGACGGCGTATTGGCAAAAGAAAGAAAACCAAGAACAATATGGTCGATTTGCAGAAGCAGTAGATTTTCAAGATCAAATATGTGAGGCGGGACTCGCCCCTAAAAAAATAATCACACCTGAATATCAATCAATTCTAAATTACGCCTATCATTTTGATGCTAAAAAGGTGGCCGAACTGATTAAAGAAAAATCCATTGAATTGGGCGTTAAACATATTGTAGATAAAGTTATTGATGTGCATTTAGATAACAGTGGCTACATCGAATCTTTAGCTTGTGAAAAAAGTGGACTAATCTACGGTGATTTATTTATAGATTGCTCCGGCTTCGCCGCTATTTTAATTGATAAAACACTAAAGGTGCCTTTTGTCTCAGCTAAAAAATATTTGTTTAATGATTTTGCCATCGCTACGCAAATACCTTATGACGAAGGTGAAGATATTGCTTGCCATACCATTGCCACTGGACAAACTGCAGGCTGGACTTGGGACATTGGCTTAAGTAGCCGTAAAGGCATGGGTTATGTTTATTCTAGCGATCATACCAACCATGACGATGCGATTAACACATTTGCCGAGCATATAGGCCCTAAAGCTGAAGGGTTAAACTTTAGGAAAATTCCATTTACTTCTGGATATAGAGAAAAATTTTGGCATAAAAACTGTGTTGCTATAGGCTTATCTGCTGGATTTTTAGAGCCACTTGAGGCCTCGGCACTCATATTGGTTGATAACTCGGTAGAGTGGGTAAGTGAACGCCTGCCCACCGACTTTAATAGTATGGAGGTTATCGCAAAGCAATTTAACCATGGGTTTACTAAAAAATGGGAGGCTATTATAGACTTTTTGAAATTACATTATGTGCTTTCAGAAAGGACAGATGAAGCTTACTGGCTTGATAATATTCAAAAAGAATCCATGTCTGAGCGCTTGCAAGATTTGTTAGAGCTTTGGAAATATCATCCCCCTCATATTAATGATACTGATGCGCAGTTTGATGTATTCCCTATTGCTAGCATTCAGTATGTTCTATATGGCCTGAAGTTTAAAAGTGATTTAAGCAAACAAGATTATTTATACAATAATGATGTATTAGCCCAAAAACACTTCCAGCAAAACTTAAAAATGTTAGATAAAGTCAAAAAAAGTTTACCTAATCACCGCGATCTTATTGAAACAATTAAACTACATGGGCTACAAAAAATTTAGGTTCAAAGTTACCTTTGAATGAATATAGGGGCAATCACCATTTGATCACCCCTTTTTCAATCACATCATTTTGCTGTAATACTTCACCCATTAACGGTGTTAGAGATAATTTTATTTTTGGTTTACCTATATCTAAACCCATCGAAGGTTTTATTGTTGCTTCATCAATTATTCTTGCGACTGCGATGATTTCGTCGATAGGCGAAGTTTTTTTAATTTGCTTAATTTGTTTGCCAAACTTTGATGCTTTGAAATATAGCGAGACAGACTTTTTGAATAACTTCATCCAGTGCTTCGTGTACTCTTTACCTGACCCGGTCGTTTTATGAAGATAAATATTTAACGTGACAAAAAATATTTTATTTTCTTCAACAAATGTACGATTTTTTAGCTCAATATCTAAAATGCAATTCCACACAGTATAAGGGATAACAAAGTCTAACTTCCCTCCTTGATACTTAAATTTATTTATAGAAAGCTTTTGAGTACGCTCAATAAGCTTAGCTTTACAATGCTTATAAAGTTGCATGTCGAGCTGATTTGCAGCCAGTATTTTATCTAAAACTTCAGATGGGATCTGTTTAATACTTGGCCGGTTAATGGTTGCCCTTTTAACTTCTATTGTTTCAGGCCAAACAAAATCACCGACATCGCTAAAGTAACTAAGTGAGCGGTCATACTCTTCAAATATCCCCACATGAATGTCTAACTGATCAATTAAAGAGATTATTTCTAAAGCACGTTCCTTTGTTAATTCATTTTCAGAGTATATTCGCTGTCCATCTAAGAATTTCAGCATATAGTTCGATGTTTGTGGATTGTCGATATAATCTGAAAAACTCTTAGGCTGAGTTGTTAAGAAGTCCATAAACTCAACGTTTTTTCTGATGTAGTAGTACTCTGAAATGAGTCTATCGACTGGATCTCGTAACATCATAAAAATGAATTCATTTTTAAATTTTTCGATATTTTTAATGTCAAAAATATCGCCACAAGTAGATGTTTTGGTTTCAAAAGCTAAATGACGATAGTGATAGTCTAGCGGTGTTTGCCACTCAGTTCCTTTCATTACACAATTTATACTGGTGCCACCAGTTTTAGGAATATGAATAAATATAGGCTGTGGTTTTTCTAACATAAAAATCTCAAAATCATTGGCAGTAAAATTGTGAAAGACTAAATACAATCCTACAATATTTACACTCATAAGAAATGTCATTCACGATTACAATCCAAACTACCCCAATATGGTATTTGGATCACTTTAACACTCATCCTAGCCTGCAATTTAGTCACTTGTATTTAATAAGCCATTCAAAACATTGTAAATACTTTAATAACAGGTAGGATAGATGACAACGCTGTCATTTGACAGCGTAATCAATAATATTAAATTACTTTCAGGTAGTAAATGGGTGCTCAGCTTGAGCAGAGAAAGTATCAGCCGTTAGCGATCAATGGTGAATCAACAAAAATGGTATTGTTTTAAAATAGTACAGATTAAAAATTTGGCTCGAAGGAAGTTTATGCAGATTATTATTTATGACAATGCCCAACAGGTTGCCGAGAGTGCAGCCCAGTGGGTAAAAGAATTAATTAAGAAGAAACCTGATCCTATATTAGGTTTAGCAACCGGTAGTACACCTATTAGCTTATACAAACAGTTAGTTGAGCAACACAAAAAAAGCGACCTTAGCTTCAAAAACGTCACCACATTCAACTTAGATGAATATCACCAAATAGACCCAGTCAATCCACAGAGCTATCGCAGCTTTATGGCTGAAAATTTATTCAATCATGTTGATATTGATGTGAATAATACCTTTTTACCAACCTGCTCAATGGGTGAAAATCCAAGGGTACAAGGGTTGGCTTATGAAGAGAAAATCAAACAAAAAGGGGGTGTCGATTTACAGATCCTAGGTATCGGTGCCAATGGACATATTGGTTTTAATGAGCCAACGTCAAGCTTGTCGTCGCGCACACGTATTAAAACATTAACCCAACAAACTATTAGCGACAATAGCCGTTTATTTAAGCCCGATGAAGAGCAACCCACCATGGCGATGACTATGGGTATTGCCACTATCATGGATGCACGTTATGTGTTGTTAATGGCAACCGGTGCTAACAAAGCAACTGCTGTTAAGGATATGATTACCGGGGGAGTCTCGGCCATGTGCCCTGCGTCTGCTCTACAAATGCATGAAAATGCCATTATATTATTAGACAAAGCTGCGGCCAGTGAATTAAGGGATCAAAGTTACTATCAGTGGGCTGATAATGAAAATCGTAAAGTGATTGAACATTATGGTTATTTTCATAATTACTAGGCACTGGTTAAAGTATTCAGTTAGTAGATTTTTATTACTTAACTAGTTAACAATCATTTCTATGTTTAATTTGTTTTCAAAAAAAGGATAGCGCTGTTCCTTTAGGTGACACTCGACCCGATTGATTTGCGAGCATTAATAGTTAATTGAAATAAGACAAGACCACAGCAGTAAAACTCTAAACGGTTAAGAATACTGATCCAATAACTGTGTGAAAATCGATTAAAAATAACGGCTTGGAATACTGAGTTAACATTAAAAAGGGACTCAGTTACCTTTCAAGTGCAAGTAATTAAATAGCGTATTCAAATGTTGCAAATACTTTAATAGTAGGTAAAATGACAGCGTTGTCATAACGAAAGTGTCAGGTTAACTCTATTCACTTATAGGCTTTGAATAAAGCATGTTTACTCAACTAACTAATGACAACAGTGAGTTTGCTTAAAGCAATTAGTACAGAATTAAAGCTGGAAAAAAATTAGCAATAGTGGATAAACAAAGTATGTATTGTTCAAAACGCAGAGGAATTATTTTTGACTCATTCTACAGACTTCTTTCTAGGTATTGATGGCGGCGGCACCAAATGCAAAGCACGCCTTGAAGATGCGCATGGAAACCTTCTGGCTGAAGCTATTGTTGGTCCAGCTAATGCCGCGCGGAATTTAACAAGTTCTGTAAAAGCGGTACTTCAAGCAAGTGAAAAGGCCATCGCCAAATCGAATATTAATGGGTTATCTCTAAATCAAATCCACGCAGGTATAGGCTTGGCTGGCATTAATCTCCCCCATGTAAAACAAGCATTCCTCAAACAGTCTTTACCTTTTTCCAGTTGGCAGATAACCACTGATTTACATATAGCTTGTCTTGGGGCTCATTTGGGCCAAGACGGAGCCATTGTAATAGTAGGAACTGGGTCATCAGGGGTCGCCATTCATAATGAGCAACACTTTGAAGTCGGCGGTCATGGTTTTGTAATCGGCGACAAAGGCAGTGGCGCTTGGCTTGGTAAGATGGCGATTAGTCATTGTCTTGAAACCTTGGATGGTATTAACCCTACGAATCTACTCAGCGAACAAATAATGGACCTGACGGGTTGTGATACTGCATATGATTTAGTGAGCTTAACGTTAGATGCTAAACCGTCATTTTATGGGTCGATTGCACCGCTGGTATTTCAGTTGGCGTCAAACCAACAAGAAGATGCATTATTGCTGGTTAATCAGGCAGCAACTTATATCAATAAAATTTGTCGCCGATTGCTAAGCGGCAACCTGGATCGTTTGTCTTTAATTGGTGGCATAACAGAACCTTTAATGCCTTATTTGGACAGCCAACTTCAAACTATAATCCAGCCTGCCCAAGCGACTCCCGAGCAAGGTGCGATTCTGTTTGCCAAATCAAAACTAGCTACCCGAGTCTTATCTTGAAAAAGCGAAAAAAACAAATTGAGGTGTAGATGCAACGTTATTTTGCAGAAAACTTATTTGATGGAAAAACCATTAAAAAAAATCAAATGATTACCGTTGAGGACGGCGCAATACACTCAATTGAATCATCACAATTTCAAGACGATGCCATTCAATTGACTGGTTTAGTCGCTCCAGGTTTTGTGGACGTGCAGGTCAATGGTGGGGGTGGTGTCTTATTTAACAATCAACCAAACCTAGATACTTTGATCACGATGAGCCGTGCACACCAGCAGTTTGGTAGTACGGCAATCTTACCGACTCTTATTACCGATGACATTGAAACAATGCAACTGGCAGCCGATGCTGTCGCATCAGCTATCGCGCAACAAGTAAAAGGCATTATAGGCATTCATTTTGAAGGGCCACATTTAAGTCAGCCAAAAAAAGGCATTCACCCTACCCAGCATATTCGGCAAATTAGTCCTGAAGAAATGGCTCTGTTTACACGCACAGATCTTGGTTTAGTATGCGTCACTTTGGCTCCAGAAAACGTACCTGTCGAGATAATCAAGGAGTTAGTGCAAGCTAACGTAAAAATCTGTTTAGGTCACTCTAATGCAAGTGCCGAACAGACACTTGCGGCACTTAAGGCGGGAGCTCAAGGTTTTACCCATTTATTCAATGCCATGTCGCCGCTGCAAAGTAGAGAAGCGGGCATGGTTGGGGCTGCATTGTTAGACTCTTCTAGCTATTGTGGATTGATTGTTGATCATGAACATGTAGATATAACCAGTTGCCAATTAGCGATTAAATGTAAAACCGCCGAGCGTATCATGCTGGTTACCGATGCTATGTCCCATGTAGGCAGTGAACAAATTGAATTACAGTTTGCCGGCATGCAAATCAATCGGCAAGGCAATAAATTAACCATTGAAGGCGGTAGGTTAGCCGGTTCAGCACTCGATATGGCTAGTGCCGTGCGTAACTGCGTACAAAATTTACATTGCTCTATTCAAGAAGCCATCAATATGGCTTCCAGCACGCCAGCCACATTCTTAGGCTTGCAACAACAAAAAGGCTATTTGGCTCCAGGATTTGATGCAGACTGGGTCGTTTTAACTGATCAATATTATGTGAATGCCACTTATATTGCTGGCGAGCAAGTATTCGGTTAAAGCAGACTTAACCCTAAAAACAATAAGAAGGTGAACAATGCAAACAGTTAATACCCAGCAGTCTAAATCAGGAGCACTAATACCTATGCTAATTATAGGTATGTTGTTCTTCGTATTTGGTTTTGTCACATGGCTCAACGGGGCATTGATCCCATTCTTACAAATAGTCTGTGATTTAACAGAGTCACAAGCATTACTAGTGGCATTTTCCTTTTATATTGCCTACGTAGTAATGGCCCTGCCTATGTCTTGGGTATTAGACAAAGT
>Ga0307488_10002725_pt1 | contig 14881 bp, 30 predicted proteins | sample SB02metaG_FD_202248 | JGI IMG/M metagenome (GOLD analysis project Ga0307488, IMG submission 202248) | Sea-ice brine microbial communities from Beaufort Sea near Barrow, Alaska, United States - SB 0.2 | ecosystem: Environmental > Aquatic > Marine > Coastal | place: USA: Alaska | collected... | reverse complement strand
CTCCGCCAGGCCCAGCACGCCGCCCGGGCCCTCCGGGAGCCCGCCCCCCGTCTTCACTTTTGTGACAACGCTCCATGCCACGAGGCCGGTCACATACAGGTAGCTGATGCCCTCCGCAGCGCCGAACAGCCCGCGGGGGGGGTCGGGGATGTGTATAATGACAACCCATCAGCAAACAGCCCGATAGGAAGGTGGGGCGGCGGGCGAAACATGTCGGGCTACGAAAGAGGTCTGTGACAGAGTGCTGACTAGGATGAAGCATGTCAGCTCAACATTCCCTTGCAGACAAGACGCAGAGTTCTGACGTCAGTACGACAATTTGACTGGGAGCTGACGAGTGCGCAGCCTCACCCGCCGGGCCCCGGCGGGAGGCCGCACCCCGTGCTCTTCAAGGTCACCAGCGACCACGTCATGACGCCCGTGGCGATCAAACCCCCAACACCAATCACCGCCTGCTGGCGAGCCTCTCTGTCCTCTCCACCCAGCGCGTCAGCCATGTCTCCGGGGTTCACTTTAGCCAGGTCCTTGTCGAGATCCTTCAGGCCACGCACGGGGGGTAACAGCCGGCGCCGCACGCGCATACACACCCCGGCGCCGGCGACCCGCCCCGAAGATGAAGCAGGGAAGGACGTCGCCGCGTTGGCGTCGCCGCGTTGGCGCACCACAGACGGCACCATCGAGGAAGACGTGGGCATCCTGATGCCGATCGGGGTCCGCCGCGCGGCGGCCACATGCGCGCGCGGCGCGGCCGAGCGAGTCAGGGCGAAGGTAGACATACTGGCGTTCAGGATTGTGTGAGGGAACAGCGCTCACAACTGTGGCGTTTACCGTAGTGGGAGCGTGTTGGCGGAGGTTGGGAGGATGGCGCGGCCGGCAAACTAGACATCGGGCACCCAATCTGGGATACGAACAGGATTAACTGAAAACCGCCGGTTCGACAGCTGGCGTCTTCTGGCTTTTTCCCGATGGGGAGGACGACGCCGCCACTGACCGACGCGCGCCACGCTGACGTGATGGCCGATATGGACGTGGACGCATCGCCGTGGGTGCGTGCTGCGCCGCGCTGCTCCTGCTCCCGCCACCGACCTGCCCCGCCGCCCACACCACCCCAAACCATCACCAACTTTACCTCGTCTCCATTTTGTTTTTTCGCGTCGTCTCTCCACACGTTGCTGCGGCGTCGCGCGACGGCGTCGCGCGTGAATCCATGTACCGAGCCGCCAGCCATTATGCCACGCAGAGTTCCCCCGACGAAGACGGCGCCGCCACTCGCCGACACACACCGCTAGGCGGAAGCTTACCGAGATCTAGTGAACTTCGCTTCCCTCGCCATCCCTTGCCCTCCTCACTGACCTCTCCCTCCGCCCCGCTTCCTTCCCGTGCCGCCGCACGCAGGCGGCGGACGTGGAGCTCTTCGTGACGCCCGACCGCAGCCTCAGCGACGCGCTGCGCGGCGGGGCCCAGCATGCAATGCCCGCCGCGTCATCGATACGCACTTCGAACCCTCGTTTCCTGGAGTTACCATGGCATCCTGGCATATGACGCGGCGAAGGAGAGCAACACCTGCCGGTGGAGACTGCAGCGACTGTGTCGGGGGCGGCGACGGTCGCGGCGCAGGCTGATACTGCTGCTGCGCATAGTGCTGCTAACGCTGCAGTTGCTGCTGCTGCTGATGCTGCTGAACAACGACCGTCTGCTGATGCTCATAGATACTGCTGCAGCTGGCCTTACTGCGCGGCGACGCGCTGCGCCGAGTGGTGACGCTGCTGAGCTCCGGCGAGCTGACGTTCCTGGAGCTACTGCGCGGCATGGAGGGATGCCTCGTCACCACCGACGACGCCAAGCGCGCGCGCGGGGTGTTGCTTCTCGCGGAGGCCGTCGCGGGTAGGACAAAACGATTCTCGCCACATCCTTTCCCTCACGCGGGCCAGGGTGAAAGCCTGGTGCCTTCTTGGACACGTGGAAGCGTCCCTCTTTTCCTCTCACACGGGGGGCAGGGCAAAAGGCTGGTGCCTCCTTGTACACGCGGAAGCATATCGGCATCCTATGACGTGGCGAGCATGTTTATTCGGCCCTGGTCGTGGGGTACGCGGCGGGCGAGGGGTGGGACGAGGCCGGGGCCGGGTGCGCGGCGCGCCCGCTGCCCGCCGCCGCCTCCGAGCTGCTAGCGCAGTACTTCACGTCCAAGCTCGATGACTTCGCCGTCATCCGCGCCGCGCTCATGGTAGGGCGGTGCAGGTGGACCCTATCAAAATCCTTGTTGAAAGCGCCCATGGTTTCAGTGCTTGAAGCTTCAATATGATGAACCGCTTTCACACTTTGCTTTCAAATTCAACTTGCGCCGCTACATCATGGGGTGCACCGCGCTCCTGCGCGCCACCGCCGAATCCTCCGAGGGCGGCGGCGGCGGCGGCGGCGGCGGCGATGGCGGCGGTGGCGGCGCGGCGGCGGTGAGCTTCGGAACCGCAATGGAGATGGCGGACGTGTTCTTCAAGGAAGTGCACGTCCCCTCGCTCGTGCAGGTAAAGTCCGCACAGTGTACCGGTGCTGGCCACGTCATCGACTGCATTGTCAACTCATGTTTCTTGAGTCAGATGTCATACAATGACGTGGCGAGCGGCGGTCACCCGGCCCTGCGTTCAGACGGACCGCCAGCGCAGCTACGAGCTCCTCATCGCCCTGCTCTCGCGCACGCCCGACGCCGAACTCGACACCGATCAAGCTCCTGGCCCCGCGCTGGGTTCAATGGACCCCGCCGCACAGCTGGCATGGTCTCACACCAACTCCCTGTTCAGCTCAACTTGCACCAAAAGTCAATTGTCGTTTGGCCAAATCACCAAACTCCAACTTACTACAAGTTGCCAGTCCACAGACCAGGCACGAGAGCTGTCTTGGCCCTAGAGACCACTCAAGTTATCCCACCGTAGATCCTCAATGATGCTCAACTTAGACTATGACAAAGTGCGTGAAACCACTTTGACACTTAGCAGCAAGTCGTACAAAGTCGTCCAAATGGAGCGTTCTGATTGGTCGAGCGGGCACTAAGTCAGGCTAAGTAGCAATAAGTCGGACTAAAAGTCTAAGTGGTTTTGCGCCCTTTGTCATATCATAAGAACCAGTTTTAAGACCATAAAACGTGGAGAACGTGGTGGCGGCGTGCGACGGGGAGAAGGACCCGCGCAACGTGCTGCTGGTGTGCGAGCTGTGGGCGCTGCTGCCGCACGCCTTCTGCGGCGCGGGCACCGCCACCCCCGCGCACGCCGCCGCCTTCGCCGCCGCCGCCGAGGAGCTGTACGACGTCGTCGCCATGTACTTCCCGGCAGGGGCTTACACTCGTCAACTTTTCAGCTCAACGTGAGCCGTTTCTGACACAGAAAACACACCCTGAACACCCCCTGACCCCCCCTAATACCTCCAAACACCCCCTGAATCAACCACTAGACGCACCCCCTATATCTCCAAGGCCGCTTGCGTTGAGCCAATGAATGGAGGAGTGCAAGCCCCTGCTTCCCGGTGTCCTTCCGCCCGCCGCCCGGCAGGGCCCGGCACATCATAGTGACCGCCACGATGTTAATGCCATCAAACTCAAGAAGCGATGGTTCACAGTGCGTTGGATGACGTGGCCTTGTAGACAATGCTCGCCACGTCATACAATGCTGTTTAAGCCCAGTCTCCGCCTTGGAAAAGGAGGGTCTGAAGGCCCTCATATGATTGGGCGAGAGGATACCGGGTATCCTCTCGCCCAATCATATGAGGGCCTTCAGACCCTCCTTTTCCGAAAGCGGAGACTGGGTTTGACTGAAGAGAGGAAGGTTCAATGTGCGATGACATGGAGAGCAATATCTGGCGGGCCCTACCGGGCGGGGACTCGGTGCGCATCACGCACGAGCAGCTGGCGGCCACGCTGCGCGGCGCCATGAGCGCGTCGCCGCACTACGCGCCCTGGGCCGTGCCGCACGTGCTGGAGAGTCTGGCAGGGGTGAATTATCATACGATGGTCTTGGGGTTGTCGGAGTACTAGTACCCCACCACAAACTGAGTCCACGTGTTTGTATAATAATTAGCGTTTAAGATGAGCCACGCTCCGATCTCGGTTCGAGTGGTCGTTCTCAATGACCCTGCTGCCCGGCGCCCGAGAAAAACCCGCGCGTGCAGGCAGGGCCTCTGCTCATAGTGTACCGGTGTGCCCGCGCACACCGGCCGCGTACTCCTCCCGTCCTCTCTGACTGTTTACCTCATGGTGTACCGGTGTACCCGCGCACACTGGCCGTATACTCCTCTCGTCCTCTCTGACTGTTTGCCTCACGGTGTACCGGTGTACCCGTGTACACTCTCCGCGTACTCATCCCTGGCCTGGCCTCTTGCCCCCTGTGACTGTTTGCCCTCCGTGTACAGGTGTACCCGTGCACACTCGCCGCATACTCCTCCCTGGCCTGCTGGCCTGGCCTCCCGTCCCCCCCTGACTGATTGCTCATAGTACGAGTGCACTCTTCAAACAATGTGCCGAGCCAGGTACGCACCATAACTGTTCCAGAGGTTCTGGGCTCTGAACGAGGCGATTTTGGGTGGTTTTGTTTAATTTTGGGCGATTTCAGCGTAGGCACGCTCCCAAAACTCGCCTAGCATCCAGGTTCCTGGGTTGGTACGGAACATTATTCGAAGAGTGCACTCATATACGGCCCTACGTGCAGGACGATGCGCTGGCGGCGCTGGCGGCGTGCGGCGCATCGTTCGGGCGGGCGGCCATGCAGCCGCACCTGCCGGCGGTGTGGGGGGCGCTGCGGGGGTAGGGCCGCGCCAATTATGCCCGCCATGCAATCCTCCACATTTGAGACCCTCGTTTCTTGATGTCAATAGCGAAGCAGTTTCTAGCCCACTCAAAACGAGGGCATTTTTCGGCAGGAACCAAATTCTACCCTCAGAGTTCACTTCACCGCCTGTCACCGCTTTAATGGTCTCGATGCATCACGCGACGTGGCGAGAATTGTCCGCCAGGCCCTACGAAGGGGCTACTGCTGTACCCGCCGGCGGGGCCTGACCTGACGGCGGAGGGAGCCGCCAGGTGGGCCACGCGGATGTTCGCCGCCGAGTGGGCCGGAGGCGGCGGCGGCGAGGCGGCGGCGGTGGGGTCTGATGGATAGTGCTCGCCGAGCCATAATACACGTGCAAAAAAAGGATGCTGTGTCCCAGTAATAAAATCTCCGGGCTCAAATTTGATAGGCTACCTTTGGGTTTCATCGGAGCGATATGCCATTTAACTCGATAAACGAGGGGCCAAAAAATCGTTTGATGACGTGGTGAGCACTATCCAGACTGATGGACAGTGCTCGCCACGTCATAGGCTGACACTCAACTCAAGAAACGAAGCTCCAAAACTCGTTTGATGACGTGGCGAGCACTATCCAGACCGATGGATAGTGCTCGCCACGCCATTCGATGCCATGTAACTCATGAGACGAGGGTTCAAAACTCGTGTGATGACGTGGCGAGCAGTATCCATGAGACCGTACGCGGCGGTGGGGACGACGCTGGTGAAGCTGGCACTGGCGGACTCGTGCCTCAAGGACGCCGCCGCCGCATTGTCGCCGGTAGGTCCTGACAGATATTGCCTGCCACGTCATCCTGCATATTGTAGACCCTCGTTTTTGGAGTTGAATGGAATCACATGACTTGACGAGCATTGATTGTCAGGCCTTAGTGACCGGGGTCAGCCGCCAGCGGGAGCGGCGGCGGCGGCGGCGGGGGATGCTGCGGCGGCGGCGGAGGTGACGGCGGCACCGCAAAAATCGCGAAGGTCAGTGAAGGTGGTGGGGGTGAGGGCGAGATGGACACTGAAGGTGGAGGGGGTGAAGGTGGTGAAGGGGCCGCGGTAGGCCGGTGCAGCTTGACAGTTTCAAATCCCGTGTTGAAAGCGCCTGTGGTTTCAGCGCTTGGAATTAGGATATGATAAGCTGCTTTCAAGTTTTGATTTCAAGTTCAACTTGCGCCGCTGCACCGCGGTGGCCAGTGAAGGAGCCAGTGGAGGAGGTGGGTGCTGCGGGGGCGGGGGCGGGGGCGGAGGTGCGGCGGAGGGTGCGGCGCTATCCGCATCCGACGTGACGCAACGCGGGCACGCGCTGGTGGTAGGGCCTGATAGCCTAATTTGTACTGCTTGCCACGTCATTGGTTGTCACTTGACTGAAGAGACGAGGGTTCAATATGCAATGGATGACGTGGCGATCATTATCCGCCAGGCTCTAGCTGGTGGCGGGCGCAGGGCGCGTCATCGGAGCCGTGGCCGCCGCGGGTCCCGCCGCCGCTGCCGCCGCCGTCGCCGCCGGCCTCGCGCCGCTCCTCGACGCCGCCGGGGTGGTAGGGACAGACACTCCAGGCACAAGATCCTAAGAAGACCCGGAGATCACTATGTGTCCATCCCATAATACCGGGTCAAATCAATACTGCCCGCCACGTCATGTGATGCCCTATGCTCAAAACCATGTAGTGTATGACGCGGCGAGCGGTATTTATTTCTGAACCTATACGGTGGGTTCGCGGGGCGACGTGGCCGGGGTGCCGCCGGGCGTCGGGCCCTTGGCGCTTGTTCTAGCCATGCCGGCGGTGTGCGGCGCACTGGACGGCGCTGTAGTGGGCACCACTGGCGTTGGGCGGAACGCTAGCAGCGTGCTCGGTGGGGTGGTGCAACTTGACACCCCTGTTGACCCAAGTTGAACGCGCCTGGTCTCAGCTCTTGGAATTTCAGTACGATAGACTGCTTTGTGGGGTCGTGCAAGTTGAAGCCCAAGTGCACGGCGCCTGGTCTCGGGTCTTGAAACTAAAATACGACAGACTGTTTTCAAGTGTTCCTTTCAAGTTTAACGTGCGCCCCTGTAGCTTGGACAGACGGGCCCGCGGCTGGCCGGGCTATTCGCGGCAGCGGCGGCGTGGGAGGTGGGGGGCACGGGCGCACTGCGCGGCGACGGAACCGGCGAAGCCGCCGCCGGCGCGGGGGGAAGCAAGGCGGGGCCGTGCAAGTTGACAAGGTTTGTGAAATTTGTGTCCAGACCGCCTTGGATAAAAGCGCTTGAAATTACATGTAATGAACTGCTTTCACGTGTTGCTTTGGATTTCTATATGCCCCCCTATAGCAAGGGCGGTGCGAGCGGTGACGGCGACGGCGCCGTGCTCGGCATCGCTGGGTTGAAGACGCTTCTCGCGTTTCCGCAGGGCGCCGGGCTGGTCGACCTCCGAGGCGTCGGCGGCGGTGGTGGCGGCGCCGGCGGCGGCGGCGGTGGCGCGATGGGTGCAGCTCTCGACGCGCTGGTCGCGGCGGCGCTCCGAGGCACCAACGGTGGCGTCGACGGCGACGGGGACGGGGACGAGGTGGGGCGGTGCAAGTTGACCCTGTCAAACCCAAGTTGAAAGCGCCTGGAATTAAGCGCTTGAAACTAAAATATGGTAAACTGCTTTTAATTTTGCTTTCAGATTTTCAACTTGTGCCACAACAACGAGGACGGAGAAGGAGCGCTCGACGAGCGCGCGGCGGAGGCGGGGCAGCTGCGGCGGTAGGGTCTGGCATATATTGCCCGCCACGTCATCTACACGCAATATCGAACCCTCTTGGAATAGGCCAATTCCGGTATATCGCTTCCCGCGCAGAGCGCTGACGCTCTGCCCGCCACTCTGTCTGGGCATTCAACCTGACGCCCGCTTTCCCGCGCGGAGCGCTGACGCTTTGCCCGCAACTCTGTATGGGCATTCCACCCAGGCGATACACCGAAATCGGCCTATTGAATGACATCCTATGACGTGGCGAGCAATATCTGCCGGGCTCTATGCGGCGGCGGGCGGGTGACGCGCTAGGCGCAGCGGCAGCGTCCCAGGCAGACCCGGCGGTGGCGGCAGCGGTGCTGGTAGCGCCTGGCATATATTGCTCGCCACGTCATCGACACGAATGTTTAACCATTTGGAACCTTCATGTCTTAAACTCAGTGTCGGGTCTGATATCGAATATGTCTTGTTCGACCAATGAGGACTGTCCGATTCGAAAATGCCACCGACCGACTCGCAGGAGGTACGACCGGGTCGCGATCCTTGAGTAAACAGAACGTCGATTCCGGAGAAGATAAAAAGGACTAGTCCTTCCGACACTGAGTTTAAGCCACGCGGCATCCTATGACGTAGCGAGCAGTATGTGCCAGGCCCTAGGTGTTGTACGGCGCGTTGCCGCCGCTGCTCGCCGCCGCAACCGGGGGGGGCGGGGCTGACGGACGGCAGGGAGCTTACGCGCTGGCGGCGCTGGCTCGCACGGCGGCGGCGGCGGCGGGCGCTCGCCGTCGCGCGCTCCCTCCCCTCTGCGCCGCCGCTGTCGCCGCCGCCGCCGCCACTGCCACCGCTAGTCAGCAACCCACGTGGCTTGCTCTGGTGGATGCGCTCGCCGGCGCCGCGGGGGGCAGCACTGGGTCCGGCGGCGTGGCATCGGGTGCAGTGCCCGGCAGGGGCTTACACTCGTCCACTTTTCAGCTCAACCTATGCCGTTTTGGTCACACCTCCCCGTGTTCCCATGTCTAAAATACTGGGGGAAAATCATGCACCCAACGTATTCCACAAATGTGCTTACGTTGAGCCGAAAAGTGGACGAGTGTAAGCCCCTGGTGCCCGGCATGCTGCAGGCCGCTGCGCTGGATCCCGCGGGAGCCTCGGCGGAGGAGGACGCCGCCGCCGCCGGCCTCGCGCACGCACTACTCACCGCCCCTCACTCGTCATCCTCCGCTGCCTTCACCGCCGCTGGTGATGATGAGGAGGAGGAGGGGGAGGAAGAGGAGGGTGTCTTCAGCCGCTTAATTCGCGCGGCAACTGCGGCGTGCTCAGCGCCGGCGCAGGCACCGCTGGTGGCGGCAGCATCGACCGAAATCGTGCAATCGTCGACATCGAAATTGAAGTCCGTCGCCAGCTTCATCGCCGCCGCCGCCGTGCTCACCGGCAGGGGCTTACACTCGTCCACTTTCCAGCTCAACCTAAGCCATTTGTGACGCAAAATAAACCTTAAACACCCCCTACTACCCGCTAAGACCCGTTCACACCCCCTAAATAGGCCCTAAATGCACCCCCTATCGCACAGAAAGCGCTTACGTTGAGCTGAAAGGTGGACGAGTGTGAGCCCCTTCTCACGGGCGCGCGCCCCGGCACGGACCTACCTACTGGCGACGGGGAGCAGCTATTGAAGGCGCTCGTAGAGCGTGCGAGAAGCTCCGGAAAACAGGCTGACGACGTGGCGGCGGCTCGCGCGGCGTCAGAGGCAGGGGCTCACACTCGTTCACTTCTCAGCTCAATGTAAGCGCTTTCTGTGGGAAATGGGGTGCATTTAGGGGTTGTTTAGGGGGTGTTAGGGGGTGGCAGGGGTTAACACGGGGTGTTCAGGGTGTATTTTGGGTCAGAAACGGCTCGGGTTGAGCTGAAATGTGGACGAGTGTAAGCCCCTGGTCTGAGGCTCTGGCGTCCGTTGTGCACAAGTTTGGGAAGTCCGGGAGCCTGGGGGGCGACTCGGGGCTGGCGGCGGCCAAATCCACGGGGCTCACAGGCAGGCCAGATACATGACGCTCGCCACATCATCCACCAAACATGCGGTGATTGGATGATGCCCGCCACGTCATCCAACGAATATGCTGTGAGTAGATGATGCCCGCCACGTCATATGATTACAGTAACTTAATGAGCAAGGGTCCAAATGCGTTGGATGACGTGGCGATCATCATTGATGACGTCTCGGGCATTATTGACGATGTGGTGAGCATTGTTGATGAACTGGCCAGCAGTATTCACCTGGCCCTGCTGAGTGACGCGCTTGGGACTCCCGGCGGCGTGGCGGCGGTGGGCGGCGTGCTTCGCGCACTTGCCTCGCGCGCAGATCCCGCCGCGGCGCTCCTGGCCGCCGACCTCGTCGCCGCTCTGTCGGGCTCCTCCGCCGCGGTAGGGCCTCACAGAGATGACAAAGTGTGTGAAATCACTTAGATGCTGAATGAGACTTAGTGCTAAGTCGTCCCGCTCGACCAATCAGAACGCTCCATTTGGACGACTTAGTACTAATTGTTGCTAAGTGTCTAAGTGGTTCCACGCACTTTGTCATAATGCCTGCCACGTCATCCTTCACATTGTAGACCCTCATTCCTTGAGGTAACTGGAATCGCATGACGTGGCGGGTATCATCTGTGAGGCCCTAAGCCGCGGTGGCCGGCGGTGCGGCCCGCGCGCTGGGCGCGGCAATGGCACCCGGCGGCGGCGGCCCGGGCCTCACGCGCGCGTGCCACGGCACTGAAAAGGTACAGCTGCGTGACTACTGCTCGCTACATCCACCACATTTGCCGTCTCTCGTTTCTTGAAGCACATTTGCCGACTGGCATTTCTTGAGTAGCACGACCTCTAAGGGATGAGCATGCGGTGAGTGTCAGAGTTATTACCTGGCCCTATTCAAAGGTCCTGTTCCGCCAGCGATTCTTCGCGCAGACTCTCCCGGGTATCCTGGCGCCGCTCAAGCCCTCCGGCGGTAGGGTTCGGCTGATATTAAGTGCCACGTCACATGATTCCATTTAAACTCGAGACACGAGGGCTCAAAATGTGCGTCGATGAAGTGACGGGCAGTATCTGCCAGGCCCTAGCTGCTGGCGGCGGCGGCGGCGGCGGTGCGCACCGGCCGGCGCACCTGGCCGCGCTGATCCACCTCGCCCGCCACGCGCCGCTCGCCGCCGTGTTGCAGGCAGGGGCTTACACTCGTCCACTTTTCAGCTCAACCTAAACCGTGTTGGTCACACCTCTCCTTGTCCCCCTGTCTAATAGACTGGGGGGAAATCATGCACCCAACGTATCCCACAAAATGTGCTTACGTTGAGCCGCATAGTGGACGATGGTAAGCCCCTGGTTCCAGGCAGGCGATGCCGTGCTCCCGCTCCTCCCGGAGGCGATGAATACGCTCTCCGCAGCGTCCGAGGCGGCGGCGGAGGAAGCGATGGCGGAGGAGGATCAGTCCGCGCCGTTCGCTGACCGCGACGCGCTCTCCGCCGCCGTGGTGCTGACCGCCGCGTTTTTGGCGGACCCGCGGGGGCGCGACGCTCTGGATACGCACGCCGAGGAGCACGCGGGCGCCATCGTGTCGGCGCTGTGCCGCCTCGGGGCCGGCGGCGGCGGGGCCATGAACCTGGCAGGGCGGTGCAGGTTGACCCTGTCAAACCCACGTTGAAGGTTGAAGGCGCCTGGAAATAGGGGCTTGAAACTGAAATACGATAATCTGGTTTCAGACATTGGTTTGAAACTCAACTTGCGCCGCTACAGCCTGGAGGTGCGCGAGACGGCGCTGGAGGCGCTGGTGGCGGCTACGGCGCTGCCGTTCAAAGCGGTGTACCCGCACCGCCGCGCGGCGGCGGCGGCGGCCACAGCGGCGCTGGATGACCCGAAGCGGCGGGTGCGCCGCGCCGCGTCGCGCTGCCGCGAGGTGTGGCAAGCTCTGGACGCTAAGGGCGGCTCAAATAACTGAGCTAAATGTTTGATTGGTAGTCTTGCATTAATACAGACGATCAGCATACACCGGGTCAGGGCCGCCCGCTGCCGCGAGGTGTGGCAAGAGCTGGACACTAAGGGCGGCGCGTGAGATCTGGGCCATGTATTTGAACGTTAGGCTTGCATTAATTCAGACGAGTATCATTATACATGGGCCAGGGTTCGCGCGATGCCGCGAGGTGTGGCGAGCGCTAGATGCAAACGGGGCGCGTGAGAAGTGGAGCCATGTGCTGGATCGGTAGGTTTGCACTAATACCGACGATAGTCATTATGCATGGGGCTACCGCCAAGCAAATGATTCTGGCCGCGTTAAATGCCGCGAGGTGTGGCAAGCGCGGATGCAAAGGGGGCCGCGTGAGAAGTGAAATGACCTGCAGCACGGCTATGCATAGCTCTGCGATATGACATAATGTGAAATGGTGATGCACGCAACTAACAATACTCAAAATACTACGAGTAGTACCAAATGCAGCCCAGGCACTCGGCTGAAGTATCTACCGAGCCGCTTACACCACAGAGCAGACATAAAAATGAAACGCCATTCACCAGCAGGCATCGAGCTCTGCATAGGAGCTTGCGAAGTGGAAACACGGTTCCACGAGGTTTTAACATGCTGACTGATGCTGTAACATTCTATATTTGTATTCTTCAACCCTCCGACTAATGAGAATAAGTTACATCGCTACTGTCGAAAGCTAGCTAATGGTCCTGCACCCCGCACCCCGCACCCTGCTCCCCATCGCCCCGCCCCGAATCGCACAGCTTGACCAGCCCGGCACCGTCCCACTGCCGCACCAGGTCACCCTCCAGGTTGAATGCGTGGTGCGGGTGTGCCCTCAGCCGCTCGCGGTCCACGTACCCGTTGTGTAGCGCCGCAAGTTGGGAAAAGGGTTTAGAGTTTAGGGGTTTAGGGTTTAGGGTTTAGGGTAAAGCAAAACTTGAAAGTAGTTTATCATATGTTAGTTTCGAGCGCTAAGCTGCAGGCGCTTTCAACATGGATTTCATCGGTTGAAGCTGCAGCGGCCTACCGTGGAAGTAATGGTACGGCGCACGCATCTCATCCCCCTCCCTGCTAGCCTCCAGGCTCATACCATACACGGCCACGTTGTAGTGGCGCAAGTTGAATTTGACAGCAGAGTTGGAAGACGGTTCATCATATTGTAGCATCAAGCGCTCAAACCATGGGCGCTTTCGGTACGGATTTTGATGCTGTCAACCTGCGCCGCCCCACCACGTTTTGGCAGAGCTGCATGGCGAGATAGAGCGCAATGAAGCCACTGCTGGGGGCGGTGCCGCCGACGATACCATCCTCCGTCGCATCCTCGCTCAGCCGCGTGTGACCATCGCGATACGCCGCCAGCACCCAGCGCGCGCGTGTGGAGACCCCATAATAGGGCCTGGTGGATATTGCCTGCCACGTCATCTAATGCGCTACACGGGGGCCAAGGCGGAAGCCCAGTGCCTCCTCATACATGCTGACGCGTCTCTCCTCTCTCTCTGTCATCTAATGCACTTTGAACACTTGTTTCTTGAGTTAGATGGCTCCCAATGACGTGGCGAGCAATACCCCCCAGGGCCTACCCCCTGAGCCAAGTACAGCACCCGCATGTCCGGCCGCTCTTTGCGACACAGAGACGCCAGGTGCTCAAACTCGGCCGCTTTGGCGCGAGTGACCACCAGCGTGGCCTCCCGCGGGTCCACCCGCAGCAGCACGTCCCGCCCCTCCTTTGTGTAGCGGTGCAGGTATACATTGAAAGCAAAACTTCAAAGCAGTTCATCATAATAGTAGTGTCAATCGCTGAAACCGTAGGCGCTTTCAAATTTCAACACGGGTTTTGATACTGTCAACATGCACCGCCCTGCCTTCGCCCCGCCGTATATGGCGCCCCACTTTTTGTTGAGCAGGCGGAACGTCACCTTGCTGTAGCGGCGCAAGTTGAATTTGAAAGCAAAGTCTGAAAGCAGTATGTCACATTTTAGTTTCAAGTGCTTAGTTCCAGGCGGTTTCAACTTCGGTGTGATAGGGTCAACCTGCACCGCCCTACCTTGCTCCCTACGTGGCGCTCGTAGCGATAGGTGGGCGCCTGGTTGACGCGGCGCAAGTTTAAATTGAAAGCGAACGTTGAAAGCAGTTTATGAGATTCCATTCCAGTTTCAAGCGCTGAAACCGTAGGCGCTTTCAACAGCGGGTTTGATACCATCAGCCTGCACCGGCCTACCTGGTTGACGCGAAACACCGCGGCGTGTTTGTCGATGGCGGCGCCGTGGTGTAGCGGTTCATGTTGAATTTGAAAGCAGAAGTTTAAAGCAGTATATCACACTTCAGTTTCAAGCGCTTGGTTCCTGGCGGTTTCAACTTGGGTTTCATATGGTCAACCTGCACCGCCTCACCGTGGGATGACCCGCCGATCACGCCGCTATTACCCACCATGTAGCGGCGCAAGTTAAAGTTGAAAGCAGATTTTCAAACCGATTCATTATACTTTAAGTTAGCTTCAAGCGCGGGAATTAGCGCGGTCACCCCAGGGTCAACCCGGGGTCAACCTGCACCGCCCTACCACGACTGCGCACGTGGTGAGTGGCTTCATCGCGGGACCGAGCGACCCATCACCGTGTCCGGCCGGAAGCATCACGTACGGCGCCCCGTCCGGGAGGTTCCGCATGCGCTTGATTTGGTCTCGGGGCTTCAGCTTAGCCTGATTCTGCGACGTGATGAACGCGCTCTCGACCGGGTAGACGAACTCCTTTTGGGCGACCCGCGCGGCGAGCTCGCGCAGGTTTTTGGGCACGTCGGCGGCCGAGAAGTCGATTATGGGTCCCGCTGCGCCGTGTTTTGAGTCGTCCTGCTCCTCAGATTCGTCGTCCGCGTTGTCCTGTGGGCAGGGGCTGACACTCGTTCACTTTTCGGCTCAACTTGAGCTCTTCTGTCCACCGTATAACCCAACTTAAGACGTGAATGAGTCCTGAAGTTGCTCAAGTTGAGCTCTAACGTGAACGAGTGTAAGCCCCTGCCTGTGGGTTGGCGATGTGCGGCACAGCTGGCGGAAGAATCCCCGCATGTATCCCCGCCGCACCCTCGGAGGACGGCGTCATATGTCTGGCGAGTCTCGGGGGATGCGACCATGCGATGAGCTTCTTGGGCGGCACCTGCGCCGATGCCATAACCGCCTTACCTGCCTCACCTGTCTCACCCACCCCACGCTCCAACTCCTCTTCCTCCCCAGCTTCCCTCGCCTCCCCGAATGCACCCCACCTTCCCTCTCCTCCCTCGTCTGCTCCTTCTATTTCTCCACCTCCTCCTCCTCCCCCTCCTCCTCCCCCTCCTGCACCTCCTCCTCCCCCTCCTCCTCCCCCT
>Ga0307488_10002721_pt1 | contig 14892 bp, 14 predicted proteins | sample SB02metaG_FD_202248 | JGI IMG/M metagenome (GOLD analysis project Ga0307488, IMG submission 202248) | Sea-ice brine microbial communities from Beaufort Sea near Barrow, Alaska, United States - SB 0.2 | ecosystem: Environmental > Aquatic > Marine > Coastal | place: USA: Alaska | collected... | reverse complement strand
GAAGGTATGCGCCGAATTAGCAGGTGAAAAAGCAGTTTGTGTTACGGGCGACGTACCGCATGAGCAAAGAGAAGAGATAATAGATGAAATTAAACATACTAGCAAGAACATTTTATTCGGCACTCAAAGTATTTTTAGCGAAGGTATTAGCGTTGATGTCCTTAGTTGTCTTATTCTTGGTACTCCTATTAATAATGAGCCCCTCCTAACTCAGTTGGTAGGTCGAGTCATTCGAAAGAGAGAGGGCAAGGTGCAGCCAGTAATAGTAGATATACAACTAAAAGGTAATACTGCTAAAAGGCAGGCATCTAACCGAATTGGTCATTACATGAAAGAAGGCTACGAGATAACGTACATTTAAAGAAAAATAGTTCTTGACAATCCCTTAATTTTTTGGTATAATAATGTTCTTATTTAATTGGAAAAAGATTTACGAAGAGGCGCAGGGTAGTTCAGTCGCCGTCTTAGAGATCATAGAAATGGTATACTATAAAAAAGTACCATACAACAAATACGATTCTCTTTATAAATATAGAGACGTAAACTTTTCAGGGGACTCTTTCCTACTAGAGCCTGGAATTCTTTTGGAGATGTCCTTCAGATATGACCCTAAAGAAGTAGCAGTATATATCGCTTTGGCAGCTAGACGTAAGCTGTCTGATCATATTGCTTTTGGTAGAAAAACTTTGAGTGTACGTCACGCTCCCAACTTAATCAATCATATAGAAAACAATAGACTACTTTATATTAAAGATGGACAAATCCATTTTGTATATGAAGAAGCCCAACGGAGAAGATAACAATGGCACTATCATTTAACAAACAAACTGGCGGAGCACAGAAAAGCTCTAACAACTCTTACAAGTACGTAGATGGCGATAATAAAGTTCGCATAGTTGGCGATATTCTTGCGCGCTACGTATACTGGATCAAAGGTGAGAACGATAAAAACCTACCTCTAGAATGTTTATCATTCGACCGAGACCAAGAAGCATTTACTAACAAAGAAAAAGATTGGGTTCGTGAGTATTACCCAGATCTTAAGTGTGGCTGGTCATATGCTACTCAGTGTATCGACGCTAAAGATGGCCAAGTTAAAGTATTAAACTTAAAGAAGAAGTTGTGGGAACAGATAATTACTGCAGCTGAAGACTTAGGCGATCCTACAGATGTAGCAACGGGTTGGGATGTTTGCTTTAAGCGAGTAAAGACAGGCCCTTTAGCATACAATGTTGAATATCAACTACAAGCCCTTAAATGTAAGCCTCGCGCTTTAGAAGATGACGAGTTAGCAGCCATCAAAGATCTTAAATCAATGGATCTAGTAATGGCCCGACCTACTCCTGATGCTCAGAAAGAATTACTTGACCGAGTACGTAAAGGTAGCGAAGATAATGTAGACGAGTCTTTGGAAGATGAATTTAAAGTAGGATTTTAAATTAGTATGATACTATTTACAGCAGATTGGCATATTAAACTGGGGCAGAAAAATGTTCCAGTTGACTGGGCGAAGAATAGATACTCTCTATTCTTCAAACAGGTTCATGAGTTGGAAAAAGAATGTAACATGCACATCATTGGAGGCGACCTATTTGATAGGTTGCCAACAATGGAAGAATTAGAGTTGTACTTTCTGTTTATTAGAAAGGTGAGTATACCAACGATAATCTATGATGGTAATCATGAAGCAACTAAGAAGCATAAGACTTTTTTCACCAACTTAAAGAAGGTGAGCAAAGATATAAACCCTTTAGTAACAGTGATAGATATATCCTACATAGATGATGATCTAGGTTTTGGTATACTTCCTTATGCAGACTTGCATCGTAAAGGTATTATTGACCATTTTGACGCTTCCCAACCTTTATTTACCCATGTGAGAGGAGAGATACCTCCCCATGTTAAGCCAGAAGTAAATCTAGATATGTTTGAAGATTTTCCTGTTGTATTTGCAGGTGACTTGCACTCCCACAGTAATACGCAAAGAAATATAGTGTATCCAGGCAGCCCAATGACTACTTCATTTCATAGAAATAAAGTAGAAACAGGTTACTTACTAATTTCCGAGCACACCTGGGAGTGGTTGTGGTATCCTTTCAAGCTGCCTCAGCTACTAAGAAAAACTGTAACCAGTACAGAAGAAATGGTAGCTACTCCATATGATCATACGATATATGAAGTAGAAGGAGACATGCAAGACTTAGCAAACGTAGAAGACTCCACATTGCTAGATAAGAAAGTAGTAAAACGAAGTACAGAAGCAACATTAGTTATGGACAAAGATATGACTATAGAAGAAGAATTAGCTGAGTACTTAACGTATATACTACAAATACCCGAAGAAAAAATATCAGATATTATAGGAACCTACAATGATTACTCTCAAAAAGCTCAAATGGGATAACTGCTTTAGCTACGGTAGTGGAAACGAGTTGAATCTCGCAGATAATACCGTAACTCAGATCATTGGTACTAACGGAATGGGGAAATCCTCCATTCCGTTAATTATAGAGGAGGTGTTATATAACAAAAACTCTAAAGGTATCAAAAAAGCAGACATACCTAATAGATACGTAAATGACGGATATAGTATATCACTAGAGTTCAGTAAAGGACCAAATGAGTACATTATATCTGTTAGTAGAAAAGGTAGTATCAAAGTTAAGTTAGTAGAGAATGGAGATGATATATCTAGCCATACGGCTACTAATACGTATAAAACCTTGCAGGAAATAATGGGAGTAGATTTTAAAACCTTTTCCCAGTTAGTGTACCAAAATACCAATGCGAGTTTACAGTTTCTTACCGCTACCGACTCTAACAGGAAGAAGTTCCTAATAGACTTATTGCATTTAGAAGAATATCTAGAACTATTTGAGATATTCAAAGCTGCGTCAAGGGATTCAGATACCTTAATTACTGGAGCTAGTGCTAAAATAGCAACTATTGATCGATGGCTTACAAACAATAAATTGACCGATAGCAACATACTTCCAATAGTAAATATTGAAATTAATACAGAAGAAGACGAGAAGCAATTAAGTATTTTATTATCTGAAATTAGAAATATATCAGAAAATAATAAAAAAATTATAAAAAATAATGGATTAATTGATGTACTCAAAAGCCTTGATTTACAAAAAGCGGTACAAGAAGCACCAGGGGATAAAGTTCCTGTTGCAGAGCATAAAGAAGCTCTTTATGTTTTAAAAGCTAAGCGTCTACAGGCAATAAAAGCTTTAGAAAAGATAACAAAGTTAAAAAGTAGCTGCCATGTATGTGAGCAGCCTATTAATGAAGAGTTTAGACGTGACTTAATCTCTGCTGAGATCGGACAAAGAGACCAGTGCGATATAGAAATAGAGATACTAGAAGGTGTAATAGAGGGCGCTAACTTTAGAAATCAAAAAGTACAAGAAGCCTTGGACTTAGAAAAACAATGGGCAGATACCTTCAGATCTATAGATAGAAGTCTTCCTATACGCATTCAAAACGAAGATGAGCTAACTCAGAAAGCAGAAGATCTTAGTGTTAGATTAAAAGTAAAAAGAGAGGAGATTAGACTTCTCACAGAACAAAACACTGAAATAACAAAAAGAAATACTAGAATACAGGTTATACAGGAGCAGACCCAGGAGTTCGTAACACAACTAGGAGAAGCAACTAAGACCTTAAACCAGCACAGACAGTTAGATTCTAATCTTGAGGTACTAAAGAAATCTTTTAGCACTAACGGTTTACTAGCTTACAAAATAGAAAATCTAGTAGTAGAGCTAGAGGTAGTCGCCAACACTTACCTTGCGGAGCTTTCAGACGGTAGGTTTACATTAGGCTTCAATGTGCAAAAAGATAAGCTCAATGTAGAAATCACAGATAATGGTAACATAGTAGACATTCTTGCTCTATCTTCTGGAGAGTTAGCGAGAGTAAATACTGCTACACTTATTGCAATACGTAAACTTATGAGTAGTATTTCAAAGTCAAAAATTAATATACTTTTCCTGGACGAAGTTATTAATGTATTGGATGATACGGGTAGAGAGAAAATGGTAGAGCTCCTCATTAAAGAGGACGAGCTGAATACTTATGTAGTATCCCACGGATGGACACACCCTCTGTTAGATAAGATAGAAGTAATCAAAGATGGAAGTGTGAGTAAATTAGAATGGTAGATTCAAGAGCAAAAGGTGCAAGAGGTGAATACTTAGTACGAGACATGTTACGAGAACATACGGGACATAAATTTGAAAGGGTGCCTGCCTCAGGCGCTTTAGAGTACTTAAAAGGGGATCTATATGTTCCCAGAGAGGCAAATAAGTATTGTATAGAAGTAAAAAACTATGCAGAGTCTCCTTTAACAGATAGACTGTTTACACAAGAGAAGACTAATAATCTTATTCGTTGGTGGAAAAAAGTAGTACAGCAAGCACAAGGTGGAGAACAAGAGCCTATGCTATTTTTCAAGTATAATAGGTCAAAAGTCTTTGTAGTAGTAGATGAACTGCCTAAACATACTAAATATATCCATGTTAGTTGGCTAGGGTGCTACGTTATGTTAGCCGAGGACTGGCTGACACAGGAGGAGATACACTTTATCCATGAGACGACAATTACTAAGAAATAGTTTTTCTACATTAAATAGAAGGAAACAAATAATGGCATTTAGTTTTTTAAAGAAGTTTGAAAAAGATGCGGGGTCAACGCTAGTGATAGATGCGTTAAACTTAGCATTTAGATGGAAGCATAACGGAAAGACCGATTTTGTACAAGAGTACATAGGAACAGTACAATCATTAGCTGCTTCATATAACTGTGAGAAGATCATAATCACAGCAGACCAAGGATCCTCTTCATATAGAAAGAATCTTGATCCTGGCTACAAGATGAATCGGAAAGAGAAGTATGCTGAACAAACAGAAGAAGAGGCAGCAGCTTTTAAACTATTTTTTCAAGAGTATGAAAAAACGCTTGCAGCTTTGGAGAATATGTACCCTGTATTACGTTATGATGGTGTAGAGGCGGATGATATTGCAGCTCACCTAGTAAAGTTTAAAGGTCATTATGGGCTAGACAAAGTATGGCTAGTATCTAGTGACCGAGATTGGGACTTACTTATTAGTGATACAGTATCTCGATTCTCTTATGTGACACGAAAGGAAGTTACTAAAGCCAATTGGAGAGACCACTACGATGTATCTATCGAAGAGTATATCTCTCTTAAATGCCTAACTGGAGATAAAGGGGATAACGTACCGGGCATTCCAGGTGTAGGCCCAAAACGTGCTCAAGGTCTAATCGAGCAGTTTGGTAGTGCTATGGATATTTATGACGCTACCCCCTTGGCGGGGTCGTACAAGTATATACACAATGTAAACTTACACGCAGAACAGATACTAAAAAATTACGAACTAATGGATTTACTAACATATTGCGATGAAGCAATAGGCGTCGATAACATAAACGACATCGAAGGAAAACTAATACATGAAGATTGATTATAAGAGAGATAACTACTTGTCAGAGTTTAGTATAAAAACACTGCAAGATAGGTACTTACTAGAGGGCGAAAACTCCCCTCAAGATGCGTTTGCTAGAGCTGCCACTGCTTTTTCGGATGATGAAGCACATGCACAAAGATTATATGACTATGCTAGTAAACTTTGGTTTATGTTTTCTACACCTGTTCTTAGCAACGGTGGCAGTAAACGTGGTTTACCTATTAGCTGCTTTTTAAACTTTGTAGAGGATAGCAGGCAGGGTCTTACAGGTCATTATACGGAGAATGCGTTCCTTTCTTCTGTTGGCGGCGGTATAGGCGGTTCTTGGAGTGCTGTTCGTAGTGTTGGATCTAAAACCTCTGCGGGGTCAGAGAGTACTGGAGTAATTCCATTTATTAAAGTAGTTGACGCAGAGATGTTAGCTTTTTCACAAGGTGTCACAAGAAGAGGTAGTTATGCAGGTTATTTGGAGGTCAATCACCCAGAGATTGAGGAGTTTTTGGATGTTCGTAAACCAACTGGAGGCGATGTTAATAGAAAATCTGTTAATGTTCATCATGGTGTTGTGGTTGGCGATGACTTTATGAAAATAATCGAACAAGCCACTCTTGTAGAAGGCTTCGACGATTCCTGGGATCTAGTAGATCCTCATAGTGGTAAAGTTACGAAAACTGTATCAGCGAAGACACTTTGGGTTAAACTTATCCAAAACCGTGTTGAAACTGGGGAACCTTACATTATGTTCAAAGATACGGTTCAGAACGCTTTACCGCAATTTCAGAAAGATTTAGGTCTACAGGTGCATCACTCAAATTTATGCTCTGAGATAACACTTGCGACAAGTGCAGAACGTACTGCAGTTTGTTGCCTGTCGAGCGTCAACCTTGAAGAGTACGACGAGTGGTGCGACAACGATCAATTCATTCCTGATTTAGTACGAATGTTAGATAATGTTTTAACTTACTTTATTGATAACGCACCTGATGAACTTTACCGAGCAAAGTTAAGTGCAGAACGTGAAAGAAGTATCGGTTTAGGTGCAATGGGCTTCCATGCTTATTTACAGCGACAGGATATTCCTTTTGAAAGTATGTGGGCGGCAAGCTCAAATCACACAATGTTTAAAAGAATAAAATCGGAGGCAGTACGTGCAACAAAACAACTCGCAGAAGAAAGAGGAGAATGCCCAGACGCAAAAGGTTATGGAGTACGTAATGCCCATTTGTTGGCCGTTGCTCCTAATGCCAGTAGCAGTATTATTTGTGGTAACACTAGCCCTAGCATCGAGCCTTATCGCGCTAATGCATTTACTCAAAAAACTAAGTCAGGATCTAGTCTGCTTAAAAACGAGTATTTGGAACACGCTCTTCAAGAAATAGAAATGGACACAGCAGAAGTTTGGTCTAGTATCATGACAAAAGGCGGAAGCGTACAACACTTAGACTTTTTAGACCAACATACTAAAGACGTATTTAAAACGGGTGTAGAGATAGACCAGAAATGGGTTATACAACATGCCGCAGATCGTCAACAGTACATCTGTCAGAGCCAGTCTTTAAATGTGTTCTTCCCTGGCAATGTATCAAAGCAAGAACTACATGCCATTCATATGAGTGCTTGGAAGAAGGGTGTAAAGACTTTATATTATCTTCGTAGTGAGGCAGTGAAGAGAGCAGATAATGTGTCAGAGCAAGCCCTGAGACAGTATGTTCTAGATAGTGTTGATGAAAATGAATGTCTAGCGTGTGAGGGATAAGATGAAATTATTAAAGTTCAGCGCAGATTGGTGTAGACCTTGTAAAGTATTATCAAAAAACATGGAAGATACAGACTTTGGTGTTCCCGTAGAAGATATGGATGTTGACCAAGAACAAGTATTAGCACGATCATATGGGGTACGTGGGGTACCTACAGTAATTTTGGTAGATGCCACTGGAAAAGCTTTAAAACGCTTTTCTGGTGTCAAGAGTCAGGACGATATAAAAGACTGGCTAGGAGATATATATAAATGAGCAACCTTTTAGAAGAGAGAGAATACTATAAACCGTTTAACTACCCTTGGGCATTTGAACATTATAAAGAACAGCAGCATATGCACTGGTTGCCTGATGAAGTCAATCTTGCAGATGATTTGAAAGACTTTAGAGAGAAGCTAACTCCAGGAAACAAAGTATTGCTTTCGCAAATCTTTCGTTTCTTTACGCAGGCGGATGTAGATGTATGTTGTGGGTATGCCAAGCATTATTTACCTACATTTAAACAGCCAGAAGTAAGAATGATGTTGGTTTCTTTTGCGGCTATGGAAGCTGTTCACCAAGAAGCATACTCTTTATTACTAGAGACACTGGGCTTTCCAGAGGAAGAATACCAAGAGTTCATGAAGCATAAAGCTATGATGGACAAACATGAACACCTTAGTGACTTTGGCATGGAAACTAAGATGGATATAGCTAAAACTATGGCTATTTACTCAGGTTTTACCGAAGGAGTACAGTTATTTAGTAGTTTTGCTATCTTGTTGAACTTTCCTCGTCACAACTTGATGAAAGGCATGGGTCAGATTGTTACGTGGTCTATTCGAGATGAAAGTTTACACGTGGAAGGCATGTCAAAGCTTTTCCGTACTTTCATACAAGAGAATCCAGAGCTATGGAATGATGATTTAAAGTATGAGATCTATTGTGCAGCAGAGCGCACTGTAGAACTAGAAGATGCGTTTATTGATTTATGTTTTGAAGGTGCTGACGTACCCGATCTAACCCCTGAAGAAGTAAAAGCGTATATTAGGTATATAGCAGATCGCAGATTGTTGGGCCTAGGTTTAAAGGAGATTTTTGGGAGTAAAGATAATCCTTTGAAATGGCTTGATTATATGTTAAACGCAGTTGAACATGCGAATTTCTTTGAAAATCGTGCAACTGAATACTCACGAGCTAGTACTACAGGTAACTGGCAAGATATTTTTAAATAGAGGAAATTATGGAAAACGAAACACAGCAACAAGCAAAAACATTCACACTAGATGGCGTAGATTACGATGTAGATACTATATCAGATGAAGCAAAATATATGGTTTTTAACTTAAACGATATAAATACTAAAAGGCTGAAAGCAGAGACTGAAATAGGTCAATTAAACGCTGCAGAGACGGTATTTATTGATAAATTAAGGACTGCTTTAAACCCTGAAAAAGTCGAAGAAGTCAAAGAAGGTGAAGTAGTATAGGGAGGAAGGGGCGAAAGCCCCTTTTTCTTTAATAGTATTATATTACGTTTAATGTTACAAGACTATGCTCAATAACACCATCTTCAGATCTTGGAAATGTTGATATTACACTGCTCTCAACAGCATATAGGTCAGGCTTATTGAGTGCAGCTTTTAAAGCAATGTCATCAGGAGTGTCAGGTTTTGCCCAAGCAATTATTTTATTAACATTGACGCTTTGTAAGTATGTGTGGAACTGTTCTGCATAATCAGCGAAAGGAATTCTACTAAAGTTTATTGAAGTGTGTATTGTAGAACCATCAATAAGACCTTCTATCAAACCTACAATAACACCGTCATCTAGTATAGACAATACCTTTTCAATACCATGACCTTGATCTTCTGTCAATTTCCATTTTAAAGCATCAAGGACTTGAGTGTTATCTTCCATACCCATGTTTGATGTATAGTCATCAAAGTATGCTTGGTTTGGTGTGTAGATAGATTCAACCAATTCAGCTGTCACGTTATTATTTTCAATTAAGGTTATCATAAAATAAATTCCCAAGTCAAATTCTTATTGTTGTTAGTAATATCAATTACAGCAGCAGCGTTAGTACCATAACCCCTTTCGTAACGAGCACCTCTAGAGTAATATGGATTACTTGTGTGGGTGCCTCGAGTAAAAAGAGACATGCCTAATGTAACAGAGTTACCTTGCCCGTCATCTATTTTTAAGGAAGTTAGCCAATCACGATCAGGGTGTATCGTATATAGGGTATTAAAATCTATTTCTATACCAAAATGACGAGCACCATACTGAGTATATTCTCCTACATAGGGGTGAGGCAAGCTTTCCCCTTGAATAGTAATGCTAGTAGGGCTTGGATTACTACCGCCAGTCCTGTTTGAAACACCTCCAAACCTACCTGCTGAATAACCATACCCAGAACCATATGCTACATTAGCTAAGGTGCCCATAGTGACTGTAGAAGTGGCAGTGTAGGTCGATCGGCTGGCGGCTATTATTCCTGAGCTAAACATTACGAGACCCCCGAACCAAATGTGATATAATTATCTGCTGCAGTACAAATAATTTCAATAGCACCACCCGTTGCTACTGTTAAGTTTGTAGTACCAGCACTTACAGATGAACCATTAAGAAGTTTAATTGTCTGTGTGCTCGTAGTTCTATCTATTGTGATTGCACCAGTACCAGCATTAATAATAGTCCAAGACTTACCAATATCAGCAGCGACAGCATCAGCAAGTATAATGGTTCCAGCGCCGCCAGTATAAATAATTTTCTTGCCATTATATGTCGCAAACTCAGTAACATCTATGCTTGTATCTGTTACTATAGAAATAGTTTGAGAGGCTGTTATTGCTCCAGCGTCATCAGCAGCAACTAGTGTGCCAGAAACCGAAGGAAGTGTACATTCAATAGCTGCGTCCTGGGTCATATCAGCAGATAATTTAGTGTGATTGTTTCCAGTGTCCCAAGCAACATAGTTAGTACCACCACCAGCTTGGAAGTTTATATTTACATCATTTTTTAAGTTTAGAGCAAAGTACTCCAAAGTCATGGTTGGATCTGAGTCGCCTGTAATGGTGGCTGTTACGTCAGTTACAGCATCTTCAACCCCCGAGCCATCGGCAAGGTGCCATTTTATTCTACCTATTTCATCACCATGATCGCCTCTGCCTAGTTCTCCGTACATTCCGGCATAAAAGGTTTTCTTAGGTGTAGAATGATCGTTCATTCCATAGAATCTAATACCTCCTAGATCATCACCGTCAGTAGTAGAACCTCCATTCTTAAATAGTGAAATTATTGGCATTGCATCTGCACCAGCTTCAGTGCTTACAATTTCCATAGAATCGTTATTAACAATCAACCCAGCGTTGAGCGTTAATAACTCTGCCGTTAAATTCATTGTAGGATCTTCATCACCATTAATATCAACAAGGACATCTGAGATTGCTGTACCGTTGTTGCTACCATCAGCTAGATGAAAGTTTAAAGAACCTTTATGGGCACCATCAGTAACGACATCAGCTTGAGCATATATGCCACCATAGAATTGTTTTTCATCACTTACATTTTGACCAAACCAACGAATAGCTCCAAGCTCATCGTTTGCGCTAGGAACACCAGCATCACGATATAAAGATATGATAGGCTTTTCTGTAGCATCATCAACAGTAGATGTAATTTCAAATAAGTCACTGTTAACAGTAAGAGCACCATTGACTGTAGTAGCACCAGCGGTAAATGCTGTTGCTGAATCTGTTAAGGCGATAGTACCAGCAGCATCTGGTAATAATATTGTTCTGTCAGCAGTAGGGTTTGTTATGGTTAGTTCAGTGTCGTAAGGAGATGAAGCATCACCTACAATTGATTGCCCTTTATATTCAAGATGGTTTGAGCCTTGTAAGTATAAGTTATTACCTGGCATCAGTTCTAATCCGTAATGACGAAGCACCATAGTAGGGTCTTCCATACCACTAGAGCGGCTAACAGCAAACCGTAAATTTGCTTGTTCCGCACCTTCGCCAAGCACACTAATTTCAGAGTATATCCGACTGTAAATATGCTCCGCACCGTCGGCACCATTACCACTAAACTCAATTGCTCCTAGTTCATCAGTTACTGCTATACTAGAAGAGTTCCTATATAGTGAGAGTATAGGGTTTTCTGTAGCCCCGTCATCAGTGCTTACAACTTTTAATAAGTCACTGTTAACAGTAAGAGCACCATTGATTGTAGTATTGCCAGCGGTAAGAGCACCAGTACCAATGTCTATGCTAGTAAACCCAGAAGTAATAGAACCAGCATCAAGCGCACCAGTTGTAACGATATTACTAGAACCTGCAAATGTGCTTATCGCAGAATTCTCAACATTGTCCAAAGATAAGTCTGTTTTCAATTCACCATAAGTTCTGCCTTTGACATTAGTGGTGCCCATCAATAAGACATCATTAGTTACTAGAGCTTCTTCAGATTTTAATGCGTTACCGCTCACTTTACCGAAAGTCAATGCAGCTTGCTTTGCATTCCAAGTGGCTGCGCTGGAGATATATGTGTCTGCGATTGCTGTGCCATTCCACACACCAGTTCCAATAGTGCCAACTGTTGTAATGTTAGCACCATTTAAAGAGATCGTACCACTTGTATTAGTAAATTGGTTATTAAAAGAACCAGTCGTTGAATAGTTATTAGAATCGCCTATAAAGAACTCTCCAGTATCTAGGTTGGGAGTAGCCGCGGTTCTGCCAGCTCCTGCAACCATAATAGATCCACTCGATGCATGTACTCTTTCAACTTTACCAACATTTTGAATGAAATTAGCAGCACCTGCAGGTTTAACATTTGTTAATGCTCCAGCCGTTGCCGCGCTTACATATAGTATATCACCGAATTCCCATTCTTCAGCTCCACCCGATGTATCACCATGAGCAAATGTGCCAAACGAAATAACTTCAAGATTAGCATTAGCACTAACGGTTGCATTAGCTAGTCCAAATGAAGGCATCGTGGCTGCAGAGTTTGCTCGGGCTTTACTTACTACGGGTTTTTGTCCGCTAACGCTAGAGATATAAACCACATCTCCCTTTGCTAATGATTCGCCAGCTTTTGCTTGAAATCTTACAGCCCCTCTTAAATCGCCAACAAATTCTGCAGCAGTAACAACATTATCACCAATATCGATATCACTAAAGTTTGAAGTAATAGAACCGCTATCTAAAGCACCAACACTTGTCAGTGATGAAGCAAGTACGGTAGAACCTAATGTCGTTTGACTTAATACTTCATTGCCATTAATTCTAAATGTTTTTGCAGACGCTACTTCAAAATGCTCTGAAGATGTCCATGAATCAGTCGAGTTTACCCAATTAAGTGTTTTATCGGTTGCACCTTTAAGTGTAATGCCACCGCCATCAGCAGTAGTATCAGTAGGAGTTGTAACTGAACCAAGAACAATATTCTTGTCATCAACACTTAATGTTGTGGAGTTAAGTATAGTTTCTGTACCATTTACCGTAAGATCGCCAGTTACGACTAGATCTCCTCCAACTGTTACATCATCGGGTAATCCAACCGTTACTGTACCAGCATTTTCGGCAACAGTTACTTCATTTGAAGTACCAGCAAAAGTAAGAGTACCACCTAGAGCAACAGGACTTGTATTCGATCCATCCGATACTGTAATAGTAGAGTTTGATAATTTAGCATTCGTAATAGAACCAGCTAGCATACTGTTTTCAACTGAAGTGGCTTGAATCGTAGCGGCCCCACCAGCTGCAATTGTTATATCACCGCTTACATTACTATAAGTTTCGTCTTGGAAAGCGCTTAAAGTAGCCTTGAAAGGACTATCGCCGTTAGTACCTACACCCATTACAACATATTGATTATCAGCTAGTGCACGGCTCAATGAAGTACTATAGTTAGGAAGGTTGCTCCAATTATTTTTAATAGTTACGATGTGAGCATCGCTGGGAGAACTGGTAGTGATTTGAATACCTACCCCGCCGCCATTAACTATACTACTGACGTATTGCCCAGTCGTATCAACATTAAGTTCAACAGAGTTTGGTTGAATCGTAGCGGCTCCACCAGCTGCGATTGTTATATCACCGCTTACATTACTAAAGATTTCATTTCTATTAGCAGTAGCTAATGTACCTACAAGATTTGTTGCGGTAAGAGTATCTACACCAGTTAGATTGCCAGATATATCAGCATTACCGTTAATATCAAGAGAACCGTTTACCACCAAGTCGGTAAGATCTAAAGCATTTGAGGTTCCCGACACCCCTATAGTAACAGTACCAGGATCTAGTACCATTACATTTTTTGGGTTTGGATCACCCATTGACCAATGAGTAGCACCAGCTTTCGCGACTTCAAAAAACATTTGGCCAGCTATAGCTGATTCAGTACAGTCAGTAAACTTGGAAGAGATTCTGCCAGATGCCTTATATGATTGGGCGTTGGAATTGTCAGTATCAATAGCAATGCCGTAAAAAGGAATTACTCCCGTAAACTCTGTGGAAGATGTAGTCAGCCCGCTTGCAATGTTTTTTGCATTATAGAAATTGAGGTATGGCGTTGCCCCGTTAAGTATGTTGGATTGAGCAACTGTAGTGGATGTAAAAGTGGGAGTAGCATTAGTAGCTACATCTTGACCAATAGAAAATTGACCGCTAGAATACGATACGCCAGTTCCAGCACTAAGATGCGCACGAACTTCTGTCGCACTTGGGCCAGTATAAGTGAAGTTTCCGTCACTACTATTATATGTAAGGGAGCCATCTCCACCTGCATCAATAGCATTTATTAGAGGTCTAAATGAACTAATAGTAGGTATACTAGTAGTTATATCCAGAGTTGTAGTTACACCTTCAGTTGGGCTTATCGTTGTATTCTTGGGGGTCACATCTATTGTAATCGCCATTATCTTGTTATCTCCCTCGTCACGTTTGCGCGACCTTGTATCATTCTAGTTACTGTGCTACCTGCGAATATTTCTAAGTCATATACGTAGGAGCCTGCGGTGATTCCCGCAGTTTGTACTGCTGTAAGGTCCATATTTATAATACCGTTGCTCTGCAGTGCCGCTGCCCCAGTACTACCAGTGCAGGTAAATACAATAGTACCATCTGCAAAGGTTGCCCCAGGAGTAGCGGTATTTTCCGCCTTAGTTCTAAGATGTGCACGAGCTTGATAGCCAGAGAGATCCCTGGCACTACCATCTTCTTTTATGGTCATTGTAAGACCAAAAGTAGAGCCTTGATCTATAGTTATGTTGTATTTACCTGCTGACATATTTTTTCTCCATGTCGTACATTATATTGCCTCTGACAAATTTTGTCAAGTTTTATTTTAAAGTAGGTCTAAGTCGCCTATTTTAACTCTGATAGTACCGCCGGTATCTCTTACTGTTATACCATTATTGTTTAAAGTGGTGCCTGCTACACCTGTACCGCCTCCGCCAATAGCAAAGACTGGAGCATTGTTTGCCGTCCAACCTAGATAAAAGCCATTTGTAGTACTAGTAGCACTGGTTTTACCACTACTATATATTGCACCTGCAGTATTAGTAGTACCTACTACTATATTTGAACCAACGTTAAAATTAGTTGCGGTTACAGAGTTGGCCTGTATTTTGCCAGCACTTAGCGT
>Ga0307488_10002718_pt1 | contig 14905 bp, 14 predicted proteins | sample SB02metaG_FD_202248 | JGI IMG/M metagenome (GOLD analysis project Ga0307488, IMG submission 202248) | Sea-ice brine microbial communities from Beaufort Sea near Barrow, Alaska, United States - SB 0.2 | ecosystem: Environmental > Aquatic > Marine > Coastal | place: USA: Alaska | collected... | reverse complement strand
AGCGATTATTGCCCTGCGGGAAAAAGTCAGGGTAGAGCGCAGCAGCGCAAAGCAGGATGTTGATCTGACTTACATCACCGCTCGTGGGCACTGGTACTTGCAAAGCTGGAAAGGGGATGAGAAGAAGGCGGGCGGCATCGCTACTAACATAGGCGTACATTTCTACGATATGCTGCATTTCATCTTTGGTGACTTACAGGAAAATATCGTGCACTACAGTTCACCGACCAAGGCCGCTGGTTACCTGGAATACCAGCACGCGAGGGTGCGCTGGTTTCTGTCAGTGGATATTGACGACGTTCCAGAGGCCGTGCGTGCCCAGGGGCAGCGCACCTATCGTTCCATTACCGTGGATGGCGGTGAAATTGAGTTTTCCGGTGGCTTTACCGACCTGCACACCCGCAGCTATGAAGAGATTTTGGCCGGACGTGGCTTCGGCCTGGAGGAAAACCGTGTTGCCATCGAGACCGTTGCGGCCATCCGCAGCGCCAGTCCACTGGGGCGAGTTGGCGACTACCACCCGTTACTTAACGACACTGAGTGCTGAATTGTCATGAACTACCATCAGGATGCCAGTGCTATCATTGACGAAGGTGCCCAAATAGGCGAGGGCTCACGCGTGTGGCATTTCGTACACGTGTGCAGTGGCGCCCGCATTGGCAGAGAAGTGTCGTTGGGGCAGAACGTCTTTGTTGGAAACCGGGTCAGTATTGGTGACTATTGTAAGGTCCAGAACAACGTGTCGGTTTATGACAACGTACACCTGGAAGAAGGTGTATTCTGTGGGCCCAGCATGGTGTTTACCAACGTTCACAACCCTCGGGCACTGATCGAACGTAAGGATGAATACCGCGATACCCTGGTGAAAAGAGGTGCCACTCTGGGTGCCAACTGCACTGTTATTTGTGGCGTAACGATCGGTGAGTTTGCATTTATCGGTGCTGGTGCTGTGGTCAACAAGGATGTGCCTGCCTATGCCCTGCTGATCGGTGTGCCTGCACGCCAGCTTGGCTGGATGAGTGAGTACGGAGAGCAGCTGGATCTGCCACTGGAAGGACAGGGCGAAGCGAGATGCCAGCACACAGGTGACCGATATGTGTTGGACGGCAACAAATTGACGCGGATGGATACATGATCCCATTTATTGATCTGGCAGCGCAGCAGGCCCGCATAAAAGATCAGATAGACGCCAACATTCAGAAAGTTCTGGCTCATGGCAACTATATCCTCGGCCCGGAAGTGGCTGAACTGGAAGAGAAGCTCGCCGCCTACTGTGGTGCCAAATATTGTATAAGCGTCGCCAATGGCACGGACGCACTGCAAATCGCGCAGATGGCCGTTGGCGTAGGCTATGGAGACGAAGTTATAGTGCCTGGTTTCAGCTATATCGCCACCGCCGAAACAGCCGCGCTGCTGGGTGCTAAGCCAGTGTACGTAGATATAGATCCAAAAACATACAACATGGATCCTGACAATTTAGAAGCAGCGATTACATCGAAAACCAAGGCAATAATACCCGTTTCCTTGTACGGTCAGTGCGCCGACTTTGATGCGATAAACACCATAGCGCAGAAATATAATTTGCCGGTAATCGAAGACGGTGCGCAAAGTTTTGGTGCAAGTTATAAGGGCAAAAAATCCTGTAGCCTGACGACCATCGGCTGTACCAGCTTTTTCCCCTCCAAACCATTGGGCTGTTACGGTGATGGAGGCGCCATTTTCACCAACGATGACGAATTGGCTACCATACTGCGCCAGATTGCTTGCCACGGGCAAGATCGCAGGTACCATCATATTCGTGTGGGTGTAAACAGCCGCCTTGACACGCTTCAAGCAGCCATTCTGCTGCCTAAGCTCGACCTGCTGGAAGAAGAGATACAGCTTCGCAACCAAGTGGCCGAAAACTACACTCGCTTATTGAACAACGCAGGTATCGATACCACTCCGCTTATTGAAGAACATAACGTGTCGGCTTGGTCGCAATACACTATCCGTGTAGACAATCGGGAGGTTGTTCAGGCCAAGCTGACGGCAGCGGGAATTCCGACTGCAGTCCATTACCCCATACCGCTGAATAAACAGCCTGCTGTGGCGGATGAAGATGCTGAGTTGCCGGTGGGGGATGGTATGGCGGAGAAGGTAGTGAGCCTGCCAATGCATCCGTACCTAATTGCTTCTGAACAAAAGATGATTGTTGGGCAGTTGATTGCTCAATTAGAGTAATAATATCTTATCTTTATCCTAGTCCGTCTAGGAGTGTTCTTGTCAACCTAAACAGGACACTTCTATTTGAGATATTTCAAGCTTCACGGGTGACATATCGCCATTGCTCGAATGAAACCTTTCCTGGTTGTAATGCCTCATATAGCCCGTCACATCTTGTATCATATGTTCACGTGTAGGCTGGGCCACTTTAAAGATCCAATCATGCTTTAAGCCACCAAAGAATCGCTCTACAACGGCGTTGTCCCAGCAAGCTCCAACGTCACCCATGCTGGCCCTTTTTCCATAGCCCTTGAGCAATTTCCCAAAGCACTTACTGGTGTGTTGAGACTTGTGATCACTATGAAGGACCAACCCTTTGGGCGGTTGTCTTAGGTTGTACGCTTTCACCAGCGCTTTGCTAATTAGATCAGTCGTCATGCATTTATCGATATGCCACTTTACTATTCGCCGGGAATATAGACCCATCACTATCGCTAAGTACATCCAGCCTTCGGCTGTTCTTAGGTAGGTCAAGTCACCGGCCCAAACTTCATCTTTCCCAACGAGATTGAAGTTCTGGTTGAGCAGGTTGAGCGCTACTTTATCAGAGTGTTTTCGCTTCGTTGTCACCTTGTGCCCCAACCGTTGTGTGACGACTAAACCTAGAGTTTTCATAAGGCTACGAATTTTGCATCGCCCCACTTGGAAGCCTTTTCCGAGAAGTTTTTTCATCAACTCTCGACTACCTAAACTTTGTCTACTATCGATAAATAGCGTTTTAGCTCGGCGGTGTAAATGTAACGTATCTGCACTAATCAGCTGGCCTCTCATCTATCGATATACGCCTTATAATCTGGCCTATAGCGTCTCGTGAGCCTGTGCGTTTTTTGTAAGACATACTCTGACACCGCTCTTGAGCCTTCTCTTGCGCTTTACTTCTTTGGAAACGGTGCTGTGATGTTTATTGATCAGGGTGGCTATCTTACGATGTAGTCGTTTCTCAGCAATGCCTTCATAAATCTGATAACGTTCATCTTCGGCCAGTCGGGTATATGTCTTTGGCATAGGGATCTCACATTGGGTTTGAGTCGCCTGTGATCTTCGCCCGCGGGCAACTCAAATTCGGGCAATAATTTGAACTCTAAGGGTAGTATGAATAGCACGTGAATCTGATTTTGCGGCAACAACCCACCTGGTCGGCGAAGCTTTCGCTGGAGTTAGAAAAGGGTAAGGATCAGACCACATTGGTACACCAGAAATATTTTGGTCCGCTGTGTCTTCAAAAACAGTTTTCCCGGAGGATGGTAGTTGTCACATCTACATACCGCATCCTCCAGGTGGGCTAGTCGGTGGTGATAGTCTGGCGGTAAAAATTCGTGCCGGCACTTCCACCCAGGTGCTCACCAAGTTACCTCCTGCTAGCAAGGCCTATCAGTGTACAGAGAATGCTCTTCCGCAAAGTGTAAGTCTCTTGATAGACGTCGCAGAAAATGCACATCTCGAATGGTGCCGCAGGAGACAATTTTTTACGAGGGTGCCAATGCAGAAATTGATAACCAGGTGATGCTGCACAGCAGCAGCAGATTTCTAGGCTGGGAGATCCAAACGCTGGGCAGACGTGCATCGGGAGAACGCTTCTTGAAGGGTTCGATTGACCAGCTCTCTCGCATCTGGCGGGCTGAGAAACTTTGTCATCGGGAACGTTTGCAGGTGTCAGAATTCAGCGTGGGGGCTAAACGGCGCGAGTTTGCTTAGCACGCTTGTTGCGCTGCCGAAGGAAAATGGGCTGCTGCCATTGGAGAATGCTGTGGCGAGACTTCGAACGCTATTTAGCGGGCAATCTTGGGGCGTGACGCTTAGAGATCGTACATTATTGGTGCGCTATCTTGGGGATTCTGCCGAGGCATGTAGGCAACGACTTGAACCAACTAACGAGCCTTACGCAATAGCTAAAATTACCGGTATCAAACTATACGAAAGCTACAATCGTCAGTACGGTCGCGACTACCGCTCCGTCATGCCCACGAACCTATGCGGTTTTAGTGATAATTTCCACCCAGAGGATTCACGTGTTGTACCGTCGCTCATACGTCGCTTCCATGACGCTAAGTTCGTCGATGCTGCAGTAGTTAAAGCATGGGGAACAGGTAAGCCGAGGCGAGAATTTTTATTCGTTGATGAAATGGCCGAAGCGTCAATTTTTGTCATGAATTTGGGTCGTGAAAAGTATCACCGAGAAACGCTGCCGATGCTCTCGCATATCAATGTCGGAACACGGGTTGGCTGTACCATAAAACAGCTCGCTGAAACTGTCGCCAGAGTTATCTGCTATCAGGGAGAAATAGAATGGGACTGCACCAAGTCAGACGGAGCGTCCCGTAAACGCATGGACGTATCGTGTCTAGAACGCCTGGGCTGGAAAGCCAGCATCTGTCTAGAAGAAGGTTTGGCTTCTACATATAAATGGTTCTTAGCCCAACAAGGTGGATATCGCAAATAACCTATGATTACCAAATTTCGAGCTCTCCAAAACCACGCAGGCTTTATTCGTTACTTCAAAAACACTAGCTGGATGATGGCCGAGCATTTCCTGCGCATTATCTCTGGCTTTTTCGTGGGTGTTTGGGTGGCACGTTATCTAGGTCCAGAGCAATTCGGTCTATTGAGCTATGTCGTCGCGTTTACTGCTATCTTTGGCAGCATTGCCAAACTCGGCCTAGACAGCGTTATAGTACGTGAGCTAGTTAACCACCCTGAACAACGCGACATCTACCTTGGCACTGCTTTTCGGCTTAAAGTCCTAGGCGCATTTATTGTCATGAGCGTAATGGTTGCCATTGTGCCCTTTACAAGCAATGACGGCAGGACCAATTTGTTTATTTTTATTATCGCCGCAGGCTTGATTTTCCAGAGTTTTGAAGTCGTAGAGTTCTACTTTCAATCTCAAGTACGCGCCAAAATCGTCTCGACATGTAAAGTTATTCAGCTTTCGTTATCCTCGCTGATAAAAATATACCTCGTGCTTACTGAGGCCGAATTGATTTGTTTTGTGCTGATTGTAGTATTTGACGCATTCGCTCTAGCCGTCAGCTACGCTATTGCCTACAAAATCAGCAAAAATCGAATTTTCTACAAATACTTCGACCCAAATATCGCCAAGCAATTGCTAAAAGCTTCGTGGCCACTGATTTTCGCTGCGTTTTTTGCCTTGATCTACATGCGCATCGATCAGATTATGATCAAAGAAATGTTGGGCGAATACGAAGTAGGGATATATTCAGCGGCAATAAGATTAGGTGAAGCTTTTTACTTTATTCCGATGCTCATTACCATATCACTGTTTCCAGCGATCGTTAAGGCGAAACAACAAGGCGAAGAACTCTATAAGCAAAGACTGCAGCAGCTTTATAACCTTATGTTTTGGCTCGCATTTGTCATTGCTTTGCTGATGTCTTTTTTAAGTGATAGGCTGATTGTCTTGCTTTTTGGTACCCCCTACCATGAAGCAGGACAAATACTCATGGTTCATGTATGGGCATCGATATTTGTGTTTTGGGGAGTAGCAAGCCAGAGATGGCTCTTTGTTGAAAATTTACAGATACTTACTTTAATCAGCACTGCTTCCGGTGCTGTTGTAAACTTGTTACTAAACTATACATTAATACCAGTCTTCGGTGTGATGGGCGCGGCCTATGCGACGCTAATTTCATATGCTGTTGCAGGCTATTTTATGTATTTCATGTTCGCAAAGAGTAGAGAGAATTTCTATATGATGTCCAATAGTATTTTCCTGCTTAGGAAACGTAAATGAAGAAAATTTAAAATATAATATTGCCTGATATCATCATCAAATTTTCAGTTAGATTAGAAGAAAAGCAACCAAATAGTTTTGTTGGCTCCTCAGAAATATTTGTGGGAGAAAAACAGTGAATTCTACCCAATTGAACCCTACTTATTCGTATCGCGCATGTGAGCCAAGTTACCCATCGCTACGTTTGGCGTAAAAGAGGGGGCAGCACAACCGACTGATAGCCCTCGTACTAAGCGGACATGGGATTTCTTAATGCGCTAAAGAGAAACACACAATAAAATTTTGAGTATCCTGCTCCTTTGCTTTGATTTGATGGTGGTGTAGTACTTCCATCTTTTCAAAGTTGGAGCAGGATGCAGACTATCCTTAATCGAGTGCATAAGTTCAAACCATTTATCTATGGGAATTTTCATTGTATTGAAACAGCGTCGGGTCCGGAAGGTGTCAACCTCATATGGATAGTTAGTTAAAAGATAACATCTATTCTGCGTACCCTGCAGCAGTCAGGGTTGGGAAGTCAACCCTGTCATCAATGATGCTGCCATCTTCACTCTGGATTATTGGGTTTATGGCGACCGATAGGGGCGGCATGGCAACCGTCGGCCGCCCCCATACAAAGCGTTCGGGGATGAGCGCGTAGGGCGCATCCAATGCTTGTTGCTTGTTGCTTGTTGCTTGTCGCGGCCGCAGCAGAGTCGTTGAGAAGCGAGCAGCGCCGGTCAGTTATGTGACGACAGGCCCCAATCAGGTTTGGAGTTGGGATATAACCTATTGCCCGTCAAAGGTTCGCGGATTCGATTACACCTGTATTTGATTGAGGATATCTACAGTCGCAAGATCGTTAACTGGGAAGTTCATGAGCGAGAGAGTGGCAGCCTGGCGGCTGAATTACTGCAGCGTACGGTACTTCATGAGCAATGTTTTAAGTCACCGTTGGTGCTGCATTCTGATAACGGTGCGCCGATGAAGTCGGTCACCCTAGAAGCGAAAATGGACGAACTATGTATCGCTGGATCACACAGCAGGCCGAGTGTGAGCAATGATCACCCCTACTCGTAGTCGCTATTGAGGACATTGAAGTACAGTCCACAATAGCCATCTCAGTGCTTTAAGGGTCTGCAGACAGTACACGACTGGGTGCGGCGGTTTGCAACCTGGTATAACAACTTAGCGCTGCCATAGCCGAATCGGTTTTGTGACCGCGGTGCAAGGGCACAGAGGCGATGATAAGGTGCTACTGGCGCAGAGAAAGACTGTCTATGAAAAAGCCAGGCAAAGGAACCCTCTGGGATGGTCTGGTGAGGTTAGGAATTGGCAGCAGACTAAGGAAGCATCGTTGAACCCGGGCAAGTCTGAGAATGCAGAGGGGGAAGGGAGCTTGGAATATGAGGAAACAGTGACAAATATCTTGAGAAGTGCCGGCACTCTATCCCTATTATAGTTACCTGCACCTTCGTTGGTCAATTTAATTTGGATTCTGCAAATACTGGCTGTGGGGCTTCGTGTATGTTCACTTTTAGTTGAATAAGTACTGTGGACTCTTAGCATTATTTGGCGGGCTAATTCATTAGTGTGGTAATATCCGTCCAATAATGTAAGAAAAATGGATACGTTCGCCCCATATGATGACATTAGATAAAAAATTATTAAGCATTATTGTTCCTATATTCAACGAGGAAGAATCTGTCGACGAATTGTGGCGTCGGCTTTATAAGCTCCAGATTAACATGGCCAAGGAAGTTGATTTTGAAGTTATATTTATTAATGATGGTTCTCAAGATAAATCTTTAGAGCTATTAAGGGCTCATTCTGAACTTCACACCAACGTGAAAGTCATTTCCTTTAGCCGGAATTTTGGCCATCAAATTGCAATTACTGCAGGTATTGACTTTGCCTCCGGTGACTACGTTGCGATCATTGACGCTGACCTACAGGATCCTCCTGAAGTAATAACTGAGATGTATCACAAAGCATTGACGGGCTTTGACGTGGTTTATGGGAAACGTCGTAGCCGGGTTGGCGAAACTGGATTTAAAAAAATCACGGCCGCTGTATTTTATAGAGTAATAACTTATATGAGCGAAATTGATATTCCAGAGGGCACTGGAGACTTTAGACTTATGTCGAGAAAGGTCGTTAATGCTTTCAAGAAAATGCCCGAACGACATCGCTTTGTAAGAGGCATGGTACCTTGGTTAGGTTATAAAGTAGCACCTCTAGAGTATGACCGTGCAGAGCGCTTTGCAGGAGAAACAAAGTACCCCTTTAAAAAGATGCTTGCCTTTGCTGTAAACGCGATTCTGTCCTTTTCGAGCAGGCCTCTCACCCTTGCTATTAGATTAGGCATGTTTACCATTATCGCTGGTATGATAGGAGGGGCTTATATGCTGTATTTAAAACTATTTACAGATATCCCTGTTCCGGGATTAACTGCAATCCTATTATCAATTGTTTTGTTTGGTGGCATGCAAATAGTTTTGATAGGGTTGTTGGGAGAGTATGTTGCTCGAATTTTCGAGGAAGTAAAGGGGCGCCCACTCTATTTAGTCGATGAAACGATTAACCTTTAAATCATTAGCCAGCTATTTTTTCGCTGTGACTTTCGGGTTTTGCGTAGATTTTTTAATTTATTCAGGTCTGGTATATTCGGGCATCTCTGTGTATGTAGCAAATACTGCAGGCTTCTGTGTGGGGTCTGTAGTTAATGTTTTACTAATTAGGAAATTTGTTTTTTCAGAAAAAAGATTCGAGTTAAAAACCGATTTGCAATGGTCGCTTTTATCTTACACATTGGTTTTTAGTGCCGGCATGGGCGTATTATGGGTCCTCGTTGGGATAGCAGCTATGAACCCGTATTACGCCAAATTAGCAACGAGTATTTTAACTTTTTGTATTAATTACGGTGTACGTATGATCATATTTTAGGGGCATTAAGTAATGTTTTCCAGCTTATCAAAATTTACATTAGCGAAAGCTGCTCTTTTTCAAGATGCTCCGGTCTATGTGCAGTTTTATGTGACTGCTCGATGCAATCTGACTTGCGAACAGTGCAACATCATTTATGCAAATTCTGATGTACGAGAATGCACCTTAGATGAAATCAAAAGAATTGCTGACAATTTCTCCAAAATGGGTGTGGCGATTGTTTTATTAACGGGTGGAGAGCCTTTTGCTCGTAAAGATCTGCCAGAAATAATCTATGCTTTCGAATCTCGTGGTGTACATGTGCGCATGCAGACCAACGGATATGCTTCAGAAGATCAAATTGCTCGTGCTGTTGAAGCGGGTGGCCATGATATTTCAATCTCTTTAGATTCATTGCAGCCCGCAATGCAGGACAAAATTAATGGTGATTTTGATAAGTCATGGCATCAAGCGCTAAAAGCTATGTCGCTGTTCACGCAGTACCTTCCAGAGAAAGATAGCTTCGCCTCCCTGGGCTGCGTCTTACAACCACAAAATATGGGGGATATTGAAGACGTCGTTAAATTCGGCACCGAAATATCATGGTTCACGTCGTTAGTCCCTGTTCACGTGACTGATTATGCTCACCCGAAAGGTTTTAGGACTTTTGACCAATCCCTACGCTTTCGGCCAGAAGAAGTCCCGATTGTCGACTCTGTTATTGAACGTGTTAGAGGTATGCGAAAGGAAGGTTTTTTGTTATTCGATAGCGATCAGTATCTAGATGATATTAAGCGATTTGTACGTGATGAATCGAGTATTACCTGGCGTAGTCATAATGATAATGTTTGTGACACACCCAATCTATATTTTGCTCTATTACCAAATGGTGAGTTTGCCCCTTGCGTGGATCATCGTTTAGATAATAGTTACCCTGCTTATGACCGTTCATTCCCAACAACCTATCGCAAAAAATCTTGGCGTAAAGAAGTTGGAGTCATCACGAAAGCGTGTGATGGATGTATGTATGGAAGTTATCCTGAAATGACCATTTCAATGCGTTACATGGCAGCGAAAATTCAACGAGTACGGACGTTTTTGACCTCTCCTCCGGAAAAAGAGTGGCCTCTAAGTTACGAGCAATTACTCGAGATAGCCGAGAGAATTCGGCTTGAGCCTAGAGAGCGTGCAAGGTCTAGGAAAGTATTTGGTAAATATATTGAGGTTGTAAATGTCGAAGAAGATTAAATTTGAGAGTTATAAATACAGATTTCTGATGGCCGCTCAAGCGCACTATTTTGAACCTGAAGAGAAGCTGTCTCCTTCATGGAAGCAATTTGTAAACAATTTAACGTTCGATTATGAAAAAGCAAGCATTCAAATAAAATGGGAAACACCTGAGTCCGGCTCTTTAATCGCTCCGTTAAGAGATGCGCAGTTCTATTACAGGGGTGATAGCGAAAGAAGCGTAACACAACAAGTTAACGATAGCCTTCTCGCAACCGAAGACCCTATTAAGCTTGAAAATGACACTTATTTTAAGAAGATTGTCATGCGTGTAGCAGATTCCAGTGGATATAGAAAAGATGAAGCCCAAACCGATCACGATGAACGCATCCAAAATGAGCGCGATTTCCATGATGCGTGGGCAGATAGCGAAGAAGTTGAAAAAATTAATGTGCGCGAATCAAATGAGGTATGTACGGCGCCGGAAATGCGTTATATAGCTAAGCGAATGGGAGACCTAAAAGGCAAACGCTTGCTCGATATTGGCTGTGGGCTAGGGGAGGCTAGTGTATATTTCGCTATTTTGGGGGCCGACGTTACATCGTCGGATCTTTCTCAGGGAATGTTAGACGCCACGCAACGTCTCGCAAAGGCGAATAATGTTGAGGTTAAACAGCACCTTGCCTCAGCAGAAGACATGCAGCTATCTTCAGGCAAGAAATTCGACGTAATCTATGCAGGAAACTTATTGCATCATGTCAATATCGAAGAAACCCTAGTGCGCATAAAGCCCCATCTTAACAAAGGTGGTGTCCTAGTGACTTGGGACCCTTTAGCGTATAACCCAGCTATTAATATTTACCGAAAAATGGCTACCGATGTTCGTACACCGGATGAGCACCCTCTAAGATGGAGCGATATCAAATTATTCCATGAACACTTTAGTCGCGTTGAAACCAAATACTTTTGGTTCACCACATTAATTATTTTTGTCATCATGTCTCTTGCGCAGCGCCGTAACCCTAACAAGGAAAGATATTGGAAAGTCGTCGTTGAAGAAGGAAATAAATGGAGCTGGTTATATCGACCACTAGAAGCTCTTGACAGGTTGATATTAAAAGTAATACCTCCTTTTCGTTTGCTTTGCTGGAATGTAGTTATAATTTCTGAGGCATGATTTGTGAACAACGTTGTAACCAATATTGAAATAGACTTCAAGTTCAACCCGTACATAATTATTTCAGCATTGATTTTAGGATTTATACTTTATTTTAGAATAGTCGCTGGTATTGATCTGACCGATGAAATGCAATATTACGGTCAGATCAAGGGTTTAATCGAAACAGGTCAACTATTTAGTAATGATCTGTTTATCCAGCAAACGGTGTATCTTTTATCTTACCCTTTATTCCAACTTCACCATTATTTTTTTGCTTACTCTGGTTTTGTTTTTTTTGGACGTCTACTTTTAGCGACCATAATTTTTTGTCTGTTCGTCTATTCTTATAAAAAACTTCAGCGTTTAAATTTCTCCACAATCACAGCAAGCCTCGTCGCATTAGCATTAACTTTTTCAATTCCGCTCTACAACATTTTTGCCTTAAGCTACAATACTATTTCGCAAGCAATCTGGGTTGTTTTTGCTATTTGGTTTCTTGAATGGAAAACTCAACGAAGCACATCGTGGGTAATACTTTGGTTTCTAATGGGGTTAGCGCATCCTAGCTCTGCCATTGCACTAGCGGCATTAGTTATTTTACGTTTACTCGTTGAGCATCGGGTTCGAGATGCCTTTAAACTAAGCCTGCTTTCTGTTTGCGGGCTTTTAGTGTTAGCTCCGATCCTCGTTTGTTTCTCAACGCCTGAACTCTATTTAGAATCATTAAAATTTTCAAGTGGGTTCGGGGCGGGGGCCAATTTTTTTAATAGCAGGACTTCAATAGTACTTATGGTACTAATTTACTTTATGTTCGCCTTTTCCCTGACTATTTTCAAATTACTACCTAAACACACGATTCCCATAATAACTTGCGCTGGGCTTAGTCTAACATTAGTTTATTTCGCGATATTCGATCAAGGATGGCATTCGTATGCCCTTCAAATAATTGTTTTATCTACATTATGTGCGCTTTCTTCAGCCTGGGCGGTTTGTTTCTCGAACCCCAATGATAAAAAATTACATGGTCAAATCAAATGGCTTACCTTTTCGACGGTTGTCGTCATGACGACGCTTGTCATAACGAGCAGCAATGGAATATCTCAAGGCAGAGCGCCGTTGATGATTTTTTTGCCCTTATTGATTGGAGCAGCCATTAGTAATTCAGCTTGGGATAATTCCAAATTCAGTAGTATTTTCACGGGCAATATAAATCTAGTATTTTTGACTTTGGTATATATCGTTTTTTGGAATAACTTTCCTTACCGTGATAGTGCTTGGTGGCAACAAAATCAACCTATAGAGACGGTTCAGGAATTTCGGTTTATTAAAACCACACCAGAAAAGTTGGAGTTTATCACTAAATCTCAGGAAGCCTTTAAGCAGTTAGATGTTGAAAAGCCCACCTTAATCGCGAGCTATTATCCAGGGCTATACTTCATTTTGAACTCAAAAATAGACACTTGTATGCTCTATATGCACTCGTTGACGTCAGCTGCATCAGAACAAGCCCTTCTCGCGTGCTTGAATAAAAAAAATCCCTCTGTTGTAATAGATTTACTCCCGGTAGAAGGTGGCGAGCATTTGGCTTTGCTTAAACGAGCGATTGCTGGCCATTATCGCGCAGCGGGCCTTTCTTGCACTGGCAGCCGCTTAGAACTCAGCCCACGCACTGTATTTACCCCACAAATATTACCTTATACATTATGCCTCTAAATATTAGTCGCTGTATGTCAGAAAGCATGCCGGTAAAAAACGGTTTCGTGCTGTAAGGTTTTCTTGGGAGCTTAGATGATGAGTCGTGTTTATTTGGTTTTCCTACTATTAGGTAAAGGTTAACTGAACTACACCTCTTGGATTCAGCTCTGAAGTGCATCATCTAACCCGGCAGAATAGAAAGCCAGCTGAAGGTAAGCTCTTCTTCATTTTTCTCTGGCAAGAGATGAAGTAAAGAAGAACCAATACCGACAGCTGACCTACGCGCAACGATGCGAGATTTCAGCGTTGAAAGACACAGGGCATGCACAAACAAATATTGCTATTGTCATAGGCTCGAGCCAGTCAGCTATCAGTAGAAAGTTGGCTCGCAATACAGGGCTGAGAGGTTGTGGGCATAAGCAGGTCCAAGCGAGGGCGATACAGCGCCGATAAGAAGGCTGGTGGTGACCGATACACCCACTTGCGGAAGGTGTCAACCTCACACGGACCGTTAGCTAAAAGGCAACATTTATTCAACGTACACTGCAGCAGTAAGGGTTGGGGAGTCAACCCGGTCATCAATGATGCTGTCATCTTCACTCTGGAGAATTAGACCTATGGCGAACGGTAGCAGCGGGAAGGCAACCTTCGGCCGCGCCCTTACAAGGCGTTCGGGGTTGAGCGCGTAGCGCATCCGATGATTGTTGTTTGTTGATTGCCACCTTTTGATATCAGCCGGTGAAGACCTGCTCTGGCGTGAACCCTGCCAGTCCACTGTGGGGGTGTTTGAAGCTATACCAGTCGAAGTAGTATTCGCGCCAACCTCTGGCTTGGGCCGCGCTATCAAAGCGGCCAGGGTAGTCTGGCTGGAATTTGGGTTCTAAACTGGCTCTCACTGAAGGCGTTGTCATTGCTCACGCGGGGCCTGCTGAGACTGCAGGCCCCATCCAATTCTTTCATCTGGTCAAGATAACCATGGGCAATCATGGGAGAACCCCGGTCCTAGTGGATAGTGAGTGCGCTGTTCTCTTTGCGCGACGCCATCCAGGCAACAACAAATCGCCTGCACAGGTCGAGTACCACTTACAGTGACAAGTAAACGCCTCGGCATACCAGTGGCGATTATGTGGTGTCCCAAGTCCAGACATCGTGAGGTGCTATTTCCAACAGCCTTGGGATAGCATGATGTTGTGCAGGCCTTTGATTCCTACGGTCCCCAGCGGCCTGTCAACTGCGTAGAATGCGATGTATCGTGCTCACAGAACAAGGGTGTTGGCTCTTCTCCAGTAAGCTTTCGTACACGGCAGCAGGTGGCGGGTCGGGGGCGCCTAGCTGTAGTATTCTTGACTGTGAAGAATCTCCACTACTACTGTTCGCTCAAGCTTGCTTAGCGCGCGAGGTTGCACTGCGTGTATACGTGAACGCCGTGCTGTCAGGGCAATATTCATAGCTCGTTCCCATTCCTCAAATGATCGAAAATCTTTAGTGTTTTCTTGAAGATTCAGGTGATCATTGGCAATATCCAATTTCCGGCTCAAACGGGCATTGTCATTTTCAAGCTGGGTGATACGCTTCTCGAGTTAAGGATTTGGAGTAAACTGAGTATTACTTGAATCTGATTGCGATTTTGGCATTTGTTTAACCTGCATAATTCATCCTGAAATCTATGTTATCCCAAAGGCGTGCTGTATGGGGCTAGGTTGACACACAGGGAAGGCAGATTAGTATATAAGAAAACAGTGACAACTATATCGAAAAACACCGATGGAAGTTAGTAGCTTAACTCTAAAAGGCTGATATCAATGTGTGGAATTTTTACAGCGGTGAATCCTGAAGGGAAATCTTTCAAAGTGCTAGATTTTCTCAATTGTGTAACTCATAGGGGACCTGATAGCTTTGGTTGG
>Ga0307488_10002717_pt1 | contig 14907 bp, 11 predicted proteins | sample SB02metaG_FD_202248 | JGI IMG/M metagenome (GOLD analysis project Ga0307488, IMG submission 202248) | Sea-ice brine microbial communities from Beaufort Sea near Barrow, Alaska, United States - SB 0.2 | ecosystem: Environmental > Aquatic > Marine > Coastal | place: USA: Alaska | collected... | reverse complement strand
CCTTCCTGCGAATCTGGAGTAATAGGGAAGTACCAATCATCAGCAAAGGGTTTGCCAATATCGCCAACAATTGGCGCGCCCTGAAACATTGTGTTGCGGACCCAGCGCTGCGAGAGCGGGTTGAATTTGCTGACGCCAAAAAATGTCAACTTACAGCGCAACAAATGAACAGGGATCAGGTTTTTATCCAGCAGATTTTCCTGAATTTCACCGTAAAGTCGCTGTGACATCGTTTGGATACGACGCACAACACCCTTAAGTTTGGGTTGCGCTAGAAGCAGTCGCGCAACGTTGCTGTCTGCATGTTGTTTTCGCTGAGCCTTAACTTGACGGTAGCAGCCCTGCACTGCCTGACCAATAGCCAGCGCCATCTCCCTATCTTTACCTGGATCGATGTCGCGCTGCCCGATCCTTGGCTCAAGTTTGTCCTCAGATCGATACCAAAACAGGTGTTGCGCTTCTGCGCGCTCAAAATCGATATCAAGCGCCCAACCATAATGCCGTTCAATCAGAGACTCAAGATCTACCAAAGACATTTCCGGTTGGATGTCTTGAACTTCCTCAACGCTCATCTGCTCCTCAAGATCGTCTACCAACGCCGGATACATTTCTATCAGCAGTGACTTAATAACCTCACCGGCCTCAGTTCGCCAATGAGATTCGGCATGAGACTGCAATTGGGCCCAACTGCTAAGACTTTCTCCGCGTAAGTCCAGCCACGCCACAAGCGAGTGCATGTCTTCTACCAAAAGCAGATTGCTTGCGGTTTGCAGCTCACTCTCGGCGGTGACTTGCCCTATGTGCTGAATGACTTTGCCCGCCATCTCGCGCAAACGGCGCAAGTGATCGGCGGTGACCACGCCGAAATGTACCACCCGCGCCAAAGCGGTTTCTAGCACTTCAATCCACTGACTGACTAACAGCGGGTGCATCACCAGGTAGGGCGCCATGCCCATGCCGGTTGAGTTGCCAATACCAAAATAACGCCTGATATTGTCATCCATAACAACGGCCGTTGCTGGTGCGCGCGCCTTGGCGATGTGATCCACTTGAAGCAGACTGAAGTGACGTAGCATAAAACAAGAGAACATTTCTGCCGCGAAGGGCCGGGCGAAGTCAGGGTATTTTGTGCTTACCTTGGCCCAATCGGCCATACCCATTTTACCGCTACCGTAGACCGCTGTTGTCCGGTACAAATAACCCACCTGCGCAACTTGACCTAAGTCAGGTTGATTACCGGCGGCCAGACCGCTAACGATTAATTCAAAATTACGTAAGCTGCGATTGGCACGTGAGAGGACAAAAACGCGTGAGTCGAAGCGCCCCGCTTCCTGTTGTCGGACATTGTTTCGCAACTGCGCTAGGTACGTTGCATCAACTCTGCCCTCACACAAGGCCATGGTCAGATCCCACCGAGTCGCTATAACCCTATCATTGCGCTGCAGAGGATCGATATCATCAGAAAACAAGACAAAACTATAGGTACCCCCGGGCGCCTTAATTTCGTAGACAACCGTGCCGAAGCCATCGGCGTCAAGATCAAAAATGACCGGTGCGATTTGCCACTGCTCACTCATTACCCGGCGCATCAAGGTACGCATAAAACTCAGCCTAGTTGGGTGGTAACACCCTAACCGCGCCAAATCCATCACCTGTCCGGCAGGCCGCAGAGGCAGATTACTCAGTCCCGGCGCTGATTCTTGCTTGTCTATTTCTTCTAACATAGGTATCTAAGCCAACGGTGTTTTTAGCCACTATGGGGTGATTTATAATAAATTCGTGGATCTAACGCCACTGAATCTTCCTGCCAGCAGGCAGGAAAAACGCTCTGCTAATTCTTTATGCCCTCTTCTATGGGTGACCCAATCAAACCCTGCTGCCGGGCTAATAGTCGGGCAATTTGTGGCGCATTCCACAGCGAGGGCAGTAAGATCAGCGACACTGGCACTGAACAAATAACAATAAAGGACTGCAGCGCGGATACACCACCAGCGCCGATTGAAATGAGTATCGCTGCCACAACGCCCATCATAATGCCCCAGAACACACGCAACCAAGTGGGAGGATGGTCGTTACCGGTCATGACCATGGAAATTGTATAGGTCATGGAGTCGCCGGTAGTCGCGACAAAAATGGTGGTCAAAATAAGGAACAGCACAGAAATTGTATATCCCATCGGCAATTGTTGGGTTATTGCCAACAGTGCCGCAGGCAGGTTCATGTTGCCAAACGGCACGGAAATCACGCCTGGCTCAGCCAACTCGAAGGCGATTCCCGAACCGCCGACAATCGTAAACCAAAAGCAGGTCACTATGGGCGCCAAAATCGAAATCATCACGACGATTTCCCGTATGCTTCGGCCCCGCGAGATGCGCGCGATAAACATCGCCATCAGCGGCGCATATCCCAAAAACCAACCCCAAAAAAACACAGTCCAACCGCTTAGCCAACCCGGCTCTGCGCGGAACGTCGCCATAGGAATAAACTCGTCGATATAGAGACCAAAGGCCTGAATAAACGCATCAAAAATAAACGCCGTCGGTCCAAAAAACAAAATAAAGGCCATTAAAAACAAGGCAAGACAGATATTAAAACTACTCAGCAGCTGGATGCCCCGAGTGACACCCGACACAGCAGAGATTGTGTAAATACTGATCAGGCCAGCCATGATGACCAACTGCGTGACATAGTTATCAGCAACGCCAAACAGTTCAGAAAGACCAAAACTTAATTGCAAGCCAAGGAAACCAATGGGCCCGACCGTACCCGCAACGACTGCCAACACGCAGGCTGCGTCAACCAGAGTACCAAACCAGCCGCGCATCACGCGACCACCAAAAACAGGATAGAGCAACGTTCTTGGCTTGAGCGGCAAACCCAGATGATAGTGCAAATACATGACCACAATTGAGGTCAAACTACCGACTATAGCCCAGGCTAAAAAACCCCAGTGCATGAATGCCTGCGCCAACGCTGGGTAGATCGATTCCGGCGCGTTGGCTTCGGTGCCAAACAGCGGCGGCGGCGAGGTGAAATGCGCTATAGGTTCGGCAGCTGCCCAAAACACTCCGCCAGCGGCCAACAGTGTGCATAAAATTATCGACACCCACTTAAACGTGCTCATCTCCGCCCCCTCTTCAGGCCGATTTCCGAGTTTCACTGCACCGCAGGGCGAAACCGCCAGGGCAACACTGACAAAAAAAGTCGCCAGCAGTAACATTTGCCAATAAGCGCCGAAATATTTTGTTGACCATGCAAACATTTGACCGACAATCAGGGCTAGGGAGTCGATGTCGAGCAGCGCCATAATCACAAAAAGCACAATCAATCCGCCACTAACGGCAAACACTGCCCAGTCAACATTAGGGGCAACATTTGGCACAATCTCTGCGCTATCGACTTTTTTACTGTCGATTTTGGTTTGAAGCTGTGTATCCAAACTTGATGCCATTTCCTTAATCCGGGGTTTTCAATGTCGCTTCAGGGCCGATAAACGGCCAGTGCCGGGGTGATTAGTTAGGTTTTTCGGCAGTCACTGGGCCAAAAGACCGCTGAAAAAAGTCCAACCAGTTACCACCCATGACTTTCGCGACATCCTCTTCGCAAAAACCGTAGTCAAGCAGACCAGCAGCAACGTTCGCCATGTCGCTTGATTGCGAGAACCAGCCAGGCTGTTTCGGCCACTCGGCATTGCTGGCAGACCCCTCGCCGTAGTCCACACCAGCAGTCCATCGCCCCGAGCGCATCCACGCCAACACGTCATAGCCCCAATTTTGGCACAGATCAGACCCGATGCCGACGCGATCAATACCCATTAGGTCCACCGTTCTCGCGATCATCTCGCAAAACCCTGGCAACGTGCAGTCGCTGCCATTTTTCAAATGAAAGGGATACATACTAAATCCTAGCATCCCACCGGTCTCCGCCAGCGCTTTTAAGACCGTATCGGATTTATTCCGCAGTGCTGGGTGGAAAAAAACTGGATTGGCATGAGTGACGGCGATAGGTCGCTCTGAAAATTCGATTGCCTCGAGGGTGGACAGTTCAGCACTGTGCGACATATCGATCACCATGCCAACCCGATTCATTTCTTTAATGACTTCTCGGCCAAAGCGCGTGATGCCGGCGTCTCGCCCTTCATAACAGCCGGTCGCCAACAAGCTCTGGTTGTTATAGCTCAACTGCATGATGCGCGCGCCCAAATCATAGAGCGTTTGAACTTTTTTCAAGTCATCTTCGATCGGCGAACAATTTTGAAAGCCAAAAATAATACCGACCCGACCTTCGTCACGGGCCTGCAAGATATCTGCGGCACTATGCACAGGCAAGATCAAATCGACGTTATCGCGAAAAAGCCGACTCCAGCGGGCGATATTATCCAAGACCTCGCTGGTATTTTCCCAATAGGCAATAGTCACATGCACCGCAGTCATGCCGCTAGCCTGCAGCTCTTCAAATAGAGAACGATTCCAATTCACATACTGTAAACCGTCAATAAAGATTCTTTTGTTCATCATAAAACCATGCCTTGTTCTTTATTAGTCAAAGTCCGCCGAACTCATGCTGATCTCAAAAAAACATCATGCAGAGATCAATAGGGACGTGTGTAGCTGGTTTTAACGATGGTGTAAAACTCCTTGGCGTATTGCCCCTGTTCACGCGCGCCATAGCTGGATGCCTTACGACCACCAAAGGGTACATGGTAATCAGTCCCCGCAGTGGGCAAATTCACCATCACACAGCCACTCTGAGCGTAACGTTTGAAGTGCGACGCCCACTTCAACGAAGTGGTCATGATGCCGGCCGTCAACCCAAATTCACTATCGTTGCAAACAGCAAGCGCTTCGGCGTAATCATCAACCTTGATCACGCAGGCGACGGGACCAAATATTTCTTCACGGTTTACAGGCATATCGTTGGTGGTGTTAATAAACAGCGCGGGGGACATAAAATAACCTTCTGTCTCCTGCTCAATCAACTCGCCGCCGTAAACCAATTCGGCGCCACTGTCTTTGGCGACCTGCAAATAGTGTTGATTCTGTGCAAGCTGCCTGGCGTCGACAACAGGTCCAATCTGTGTGCCCTCTGCCAGCGCATCGCCGACCACTAACTTCGCCAATGCTTCAACCATTTTCTCGACAAAACGATCGTGGATGCCTGCCTGCACGATCAACCGCGAAGAAGCAGTGCACTTTTGCCCAGTACCAAAAAAGGCGCCGTTAATGGCGCATTGCACGGCAAGATCAAGATCCGCATCGTCGAGCACCACCAGGGCATTTTTGCTACCCATCTCTAGTTGCACTCGAACCATATTTTTTATCGCGTTGGCCGCTATCTGACGACCGACCCCAACAGAGCCGGTAAAGGTGATAGCAGCCAAGTCTGGCGAAGTACACAAGTGCTCACCGATGACCTGACCTGAACCCATCACCAGGTTAAACACACCATGAGGCAAGCCACTGCGACTGATAATCTCAGCCAAAATCCACGCACTCGCGGGAGTCAGTTCAGCGGGTTTTAGTACCACTGAATTACCAAACGCCAGTGCCGGCGCCACCTTCCATGCAGCCACCGCAATCGGAAAGTTCCACGGCGTCACGATACCGACAACACCGACGGGCTCCCGCGTCACCTCAACGTCAACGCCAGGACGTACAGATGCCGCCTTCTCACCCATCTGGCGCAGAACTTCTGCTGCATAATACTGAAAAAATTGGCCGGCTCTGTGAACCTCACCTATGCCCTCTGCCAGCGGCTTACCTTCTTCACGCGACAATACGCGACCAATCTCTGCTGACCGCGCAATCAATTCAGCGCCGATTTTGTCCAGCACAGCTTTGCGGGTCTCTAAACCACTCTCCGCCCAACCCATACTCGACGCGTTTGCCGCATCGATGGCTGACTGGCAGTCCGCACTGCTGGCCTTAGCGTACAACCCGACCACATCTGAAATGTCAGACGGATTGATATTCCTTATTGTTTCATCACTTTCGAGCCACTCGCCATTGATGTAATTGCCATGTATCTGATCGGACATATTGATGTTATTACCTCGGTTTTTTTACGAAGTCAGTCTTGCAACTGGGTAAGTTCAGTGTCGTTTAGTTTAGTTTAGTTTCGCCATTAGCTAACGGCAGCGCCAATCAGAACAAACTATGGTTTAATAAGGATACCTGATAAATGGCGCTCTTAACGTTGACAATATCAATCGGCCCCTGATGGTCGGGATGGGATTACTACGGCAATAGTTGCCTGTACACATATCAGGCAGGAAAAGTACAGACTAGACGCGCAGAGAATGACTAATGCGTGACTAAAACGATGAATCGGGACGACACGATATCAAACACCTCAATATCACACTCAGACATCTGCGCACGTTTATTGTTGTCGCAGAAGAAGGCAGCTTTAACCGCGCCGCCGATATACTGGCCCGCAGCCAACCTGCGGTAACCCTGGCGATCAAACAACTCGAAGTATTTATTGGCATAAAATTGCTGGAGCGCACAACGCGTCGGGTTATACCGACCACAGAAGGCCAAAATTTCATACCTGTGGCCACCCGCCTCGTGCGCGATTTCGACACGGCAATTCACGACCTTCGCGCGACCGCAGAACGGCGTGCCGGGCATGTGAGTATGGCGGTACTACCCTCTATCGCCAATCATCTACTACCCGACATCATTAAGCGCTTTAGTACCAGTTACCCGGGTATCTGTATTCATTTACATGACGACAATTCCCAGAGTGTGCAGCAGTGTGTTGAGCGCAACGAAGTGGATTTTGGTCTCGGTAGCCGCTGGCGACCCAATGCCGAACTCATATTCACACCGATACTAAGGGACAGCTTTTCCCTGGTTTGCCACAAAGACCACCCACTCGCTCAGGCAAAAACTCCTTTAACGTGGAAAACACTGGCAGGAGAAATATTTCTCGATACGGGCGTCAGTCGCGCCTTACCTATGCGAAAGTTTATCGGCGCACCCAAGTTGGACTTCCCCAATATCATTACCCTTCTTGCCATGCTGCGCTCGAACATTGGGGTAACGGCACTGCCAGCACTGGCCATTCCGAGAGGCGACAACGAACTGGTCTCACGAGAATTGATCGATCCGGTGGAAACCCGCGATATTTGTCTCATTAGCCGCCGGGGTGCAACACCCTCGCCTGCCGCCGAAGCAATGTTGGAAACGCTCTCCGAGCAACTGCCAACACTAGCCAAGGCGTTAAATTTGCAAGAACTGCAAGCTTGTCAAATCATCGATGATTGAACCGCCACACGTTCCCGGCGCGCGCCAAGCACATCAATCACCAACCGCCAGCCTTCTTAGGGCATCGATACCCACGGCTGGCGCAACAGTAAACTCCCGCATCCCATCAAGTACGGACATCCACAAAAATGGCGCAACACTCACGTCACACAACACATAAAAAGCGTTCACAGCGCCTATATCCAAGCGAACTATGATGGCGTTGCTGCGTGCCAGAGAGGTTTGCGCCACCTGCCCATCGGCAAATTTTTCAGGGCGTAGATCGACACCACACAACTTCGAAAATAACTCGGGGCTTTTGTTACCAAGAACAATCATGCACGCGTGGCTGTCTGCACGCTCTAATCGGTAACAGCGCTCGACAATATCCAGCGACCAATTCGCGCTGCAGCTGTCGATCATGGGACTCGTGCACGCCAAATCGCTGATTAAAAGATGCTCGTCGCTGGACAGCCTGGCAATAAAGCTGCCGTCTGCCTGACGAGTGGCCAGGTTCGGTGCGGCGGGTAGATCATAACCGTGAGCCCCCAACCACTGCGAAGTATCGACACCTTTAAAGCCGATGCGCGGCAACATTGACAAATCCGCAATCGCTAAAGTTGCCAACTGCCGCAGTTCCTCCTCGCTGTCGCCGTAGTTTGCGACAAAACAGTGGCCGGCGATGTCGACATAATTCGCACCACAACTATCGTGCTGCCGGCTCAACTGGCTACGCCGCAAAAATCGCGAAGGACTCGTCATCTATAGCTCCTGTCTTTTGTTGTCGACGTCGTAAAATGGCAAATCGACAATACGCCCGCTAACCCTGACACCGCCAGATGATTTGATCGTAATACACCGGCCCGCTTGGGCTTTATCAGGTGGCACATAGGCCAGCCCAATTGGCTGACGCAGTGTCGGCGAATAACTGCAGGACGTCACTCTGCCGGTCATTTGCGTGCCATCAAGGACCAAATGGCTCTCCAGCGGAATTGGCGCGTTTTTGTCATCAATCACGAACCCTGCAAGGACCCGTTCGAGGGGCCGATTGGAGAGTTCATTGATGGTACGACCGCCGACAAAAAATGGCTTTTTGCGAGCAATCGCCCATTGCATGCTCAACTCCATAGGATTGGACATGGCGTCAGTATCCTGACCGATGATCACATGGCCCTTTTCAAGGCGCAATATGCGCTGGGCCTCAATACCAAAAGGTTTTATACCCAGCGCCTGGCCCGCAGCCATTAGGGCATCCCACAGCGCCTCACCAAAGTGTTGCGGCACGTGGATCTCGTAACCGAGCTCACCCACAAAGCCAACACGAATGAGCCTAGCAGGTATATTGGCAACGCATCCTTCTCGGACGCCCATATACGGGAAAGCTTCGCTGGAGAGGTCCACGTCGTGACAGACTTCTTGTAACACGTTGCGCGCCTTGGGGCCGGCGATATTGACCCCGCACCAAGCTGACGTCACATTGGCGATGTCGACATCAAGCCGCCACTGGGCGTTCCACTTCAACATGCTTTGATAGACCCTGTCGACGCCGCCCGTGGTGGCCGTCACGTAATAGTGTCGCTCGTGCAAGCGACAGGCGACGCCATCGTCGATAACCACGCCTGCCTCGTTGGTAAGCAGCGCGTAGCGCGCTCGACCGACCAACTGTTTGGCAAAGGCAAACGTGTAAAACCTGTTCAAAAACTCTGCGGCATCAGCACCGCGCACGTCGATGCCACCCAGAGTCGAGACGTCCACAAGACCGACATTTTGCCGGACGTTATTCACCTCGCTATCAATGGCCTCGGACCTCTTCGCCGCGGGCCCATAATACGCAGGGCGGTACCAGTCACCTGCCTGGAGCATGTTCGCACCGGCCTCGATATGCCGATGATGCATATTGCTGTAGCGTGCTGGATAAAAACTCCGCCCGGCATTATGGGCCAGATATTCCGGCGCAAAAGGCGGCCGTGAGGTTGTTACGCCCGTCTCTGCGACAGTCCGCAAGGTTGCGCCTGCGACGAGTCTCGCCGCCGCGAGCGCTGAGTGGCGCCCCTGAGAGGGCCCCATCCCACAGGTTGAATAACGCTTCACCAGCTGAATGTGTTCGTAGCCATCCCGAACCGCATTGACGATATCGGCGATCTGCAGGTCTTCATCATAGTCGACGAACTCCTTACCCAGGGGGTGGGGGAAAATCGGCCAAGGGAAATTTGGACTCACGTCAGCAACCGCTTGCACTGGCTGATCCACCGGCTCTGCAGCGTACCCCAAGGAACTCAGTGCTTGTTGAGCAACACGCCGCGCTTCACTGCCCACCGCCTCGATATCCCAGCGACCGCTGACAGAACCCGCAATATAACAATGTTTGGGCAAGCCGCGAAGCGTAAACATTGCACTCTCGTCGTCATAACTGAGTTGCCCGCCCGCCTGACAAACCAATTGATAGGCCGGGGCGAAGCCAACAGACATGCAGAGTAGATCACAGTCAACGTTGACCCCTTGTTGTGCGCACCGGCCCACGCCAACGATGGTCCTCACCTCGACACTGCCCAAATGGCGTTTGCCGCTCGCTCGATTAGCCTGATAAACCGCACTGTTGCAGGTAATGGTAATGCCACGCCGAGCGACCTCGGCAACACGAGGGTCGTCGGCCAGCTCGGTCCGCAGATCGACCACCAATTTAACCTCAACGCCCGCGTCAAGCAGATCCAAAGCACAGCCGTAGGCATCATTGTTACCCGCCAACACTACCGCAGACTGCCCCGGCTTGACCGCATAGAGGCGCATTAAGCGCTGTGCAGCGCTGGCCATCATGATGCCGGGCAGATCATTGTTATGAAATAGCGCTTGTTGCTCCATGCTACCAACACACATGATCACCTCGGTTGCACGGACCTTGTGCAGCCGCTGACCCTGAATGACCGCCAACCAATTGTCGGCGTACCAACCATTACATACGGCGTCAGTCATCACACGTATATTGCTGAAGCTTTGCACCTTGTTGATTAAATTTTTGCGCAGCGCCTCGGCTTTCACCGCTGAAGCGTCGAGACGAGCGTAAGCCAACGACCCACCAAGATAGGCGTTTTCGTCGACCAGCAAGACCTCTGCACCAACTTCGGCAGCGGCAATCGCAGCGTTCAACCCTGCAGGACCTGCGCCGATAATCGCGATATCAAAAAACAAATACTGCTTATCGAAAGCATCCGCCACATACGTTTGATCAACAACGCCCAACCCGGCCTTGGCGCGAATCAAGGGTGCCCACTTCTCCCAAATTCCGCGCGGCCTGAAGAAGGCCTTATAATAAAAACCCACTGGCATAAAGCGTGAGAAAAGCTCTAACAGAGCACCACGATCATTTTCTAATGAACCACTGTAGTTTTGGGCGCTGACCTGCATTCCCTCCGTAAGGGCGTATTTGTCCGCCAGCGAATTGGGGTCCGAGGGCAATTGCACCAGCGTGTTCGCATCTTGACCGGCCATGGTAAGCACTCCGCGCGGGCGGTGATACTTAAAAGAGCGACTCAGTAGCCACTGGTTGTTGGCTGCCAGCGCACTGGCGATACTGTCGCCCACCACACCGCTGAAACTTTTTTTGTCAAAGTGGAAGTCGACCGTTTGCTGACGATTAATCAGTAACCCAAAGGGTTCGGGCAGGCGCGCATCAGGCATTGTTGCCCTCCTGGCTCTTTGCAAAGTTGACGCGCTCATTAAAAACCTCGCTGGCGGGGAAGGTCCGTACGACTTCATCGCTGATCGTATTACGCTCGGCCAAAAACCAGTAGGACGTCGGCGTATGGCACCACCACTCAGTGACAACACCGGCTTCATTATGATGAAAAAACACATGCTCGGCCCAGTCCCGCGAACAGCTTTTGCTGTGGTCGGGCATAGGGTGGTATTCACCGCCATAGGTGAATTCCGAAATATTACGGGGCCCATTCAGAGGGCAGGTTAAGATCTTCATACCTTGGCGCTCTTAATTAGTCGTTCTCAGTGGCTTGCCGCGGTCGCGCCGGCTTCGTTAATTTGTGCAAAACGATAGAATCGCTCGAGCTCAAACGGCTTGATAATGCTCGGTACTTTGCCCGTGGCGACCAATTCCGCCATGGTTTTCCCGCAGATTGGTGTCGCCTTAAAGCCCCAGGTTCCCCAACCTGCGTCCAGATAATAATTATCCACTGGGCTTAGACCCATTATGGGGCTGTAGTCAGGGGTCATATCAGTGGTTCCGGCCCATTGGCGCATCACTTTTGCCTGGGCAAGAAAGGGGAAAAGTTCCAACGAAGCCGCTGCAAGCGACTCTTTTTGATCGAGCGTAGCGCGGGTGTTATACAATGGATAGGGATCTGCACCCCCACCGATAACAAATTCACCACGGGATGTTTGGTGCAAGTAAACGTGCACCTGCGGCGAACTCACGTGGGGTGTCAGTACCGGCTTATACGGTTGTGTCACCATCGCCTGCAAGGGGTAGGAGTGAATGGGTAGCATAATGCCGGCCTTCTTTGCGACAATAGAACTTGCGCCCGCAACTGCCTGAACAACAGCCCCGCATTCAACTCTACCACGATTGGTTTGCACCGCCTTAACGCGACCTTTTTCCACGTCAATATCTTGTACTTCTGTCAGTTGGTGTAACTCAACTCCCCGCTCGCACGCTCCCTTGGCGTAACCCCATGCCACGGCATCATGACGCGCAGTGGCGCCATCGGCGTGCCACAAGCCCGCCATAATAGGATAGCGAACGTCTTCGGACAGATTCAGATTGGGCACCAGTTCAGCAATGGTTTTTCTGTCGACTAACTCGGAGCGTACACCTAAATGCTGATTGACTTCCGCACGCCACCTGAAACTGCGTATGGCGGCATCGCTGTGGGCCAGCGTCAATTGGCCGCGATTTTCCAGCATCACGTTATAGCTAAACTCGTTGCTCAGATTCTGGAACAGCTTGACCGACTCGCGGTAAAAGTTGACCCCCTCTTCAGTCAAGTAGTTCGAACGAATCACCGCCGTGTTACGCGCAGTATTGCCACTCCCCAAGTAAGCCTTTTCCAAAATAGCGACATTGGTAATGCCATGATATTTTGCCAGGTAATACGCGATGCCAGTGCCGTGACCACCGGCACCAATAATGACAACGTCATAATGCTTCTTTAGCGGTTTGGCCGGCGTAAAATGGTGTCTCGCCGGATAATCTTTTTTAAAGCCGTATTTTAACAAGCCAAAAGGCATAGGGACTCCTGAATTAACCGGCCATAAAGACCACAGTTTTGTTGCTGTCTAGAAATACGCGGCGCTCGGTGTGATATTTAACGGCTTTGGCCAAGGCCAAACACTCATTGTCTCGACCTGCGCGGACCAGACTATCTGCACTGAAGTTGTGATCCACGCGCGTCACTATCTGTTCGATAATCGGCCCCTCGTCGAGGTCGGATGTGACGTAGTGTGCCGTTGCACCAATAACCTTAACGCCACGATCAAATGCTTGATGATAGGGTTTTGCACCCTTAAATCCCGGCAAAAATGAGTGGTGGATGTTGATACATTTACCCGCCAGGCGGGTCGCGAAATTGTTCGACAATACTTGCATATAACGCGCAAGCACAACCAACTCCGTATTCGTCGCACTGATAATTTCCAGCAACTGTTCTTCTTGCTGCGCCCTATTAGCCTTATTCACCGGCAAGTGAATAAAACGAATACCCTCACGCTCCGCCATCGGCCTGAGATCCTGGTGATTTGAAATAACCGCTGTGATTTCCAGGTTCAAATCGCCATTTCTTTGGCGGTAGAGTAAATCGTCTAAGCAGTGGTCATATTTCGACACCAGAATCATGGTTTTTACAGGGATCGCGGGATCAAAAAAATCAAAACTCATCTTGAACTTTGCCGCCACAGCGGCGAATTTCTCACGAATATCGTCGATTTTTGGCGAGCCTTCCTGCAAACGAAAGACAGCGCGCATAAAGAACTTGCCTGTAGACTCGTCGTCGAATTGCTCCAAGGCCCGAATATAACAATTTCTGTCTGCTAAATAACCCGTGATTGCAGCTACGATGCCAGTCCCAGCTCGACTGTTGACAGTTAAGACAAAGCTGTTTGGAGCTGCGAGCAGTCTGGTCATATTGCTTTACATACCGTTTAAAATGGCAAAAATATCTACAAAAATATCTAACGGTATTCTCGACTGCCGAGCACTCATACCACCAATGAAAAATAGTTATCGACTTATAAGGCATCCCAATAAATAACAACACAAAGGGCGCCCTTAAATGGACACCAACGACACCACCATGCGAAAAGCAATCATATGGTTTAATGACCAACGCTGAAACGGGTAGCTTCGTCACCCGTCCAACGTGGACATTGAGACTAACATGTGCGCCAGATGCGGTGTCGACATGCTTTTCTGCATCTTTCCCATCCCTTACTTTGTCTACGGCTTTACCGTAGACTTCTCGTCCCTCAAGGAATCAAATACGGCAATCCGCAATGCATACAGTGACCGTCGATCTCGACACCATAGAAAAAAAAACAAGCAATGCTTTAGCAAAACACGGTGCGAAGAAAAGTGTGGCCGACGCTGTTGCTCATGCTGTTCGTACCGCAGAAGCCTACGGTAACCGAATCTGTGGTTTGTACTATTTAGAAAGCTATTGCGCCCAATTGCTCTCCGGACGCGTTCAGGGTTCGGTCACGCCAACCCTTAGCCAACCCAAGCCTGGCAGCATCAGGGTCGACGCCAAATTTGGTTTCGCACAACCAGCGTTTGCTTTGGGCCTGGGCATAGCTGTTGAAGCTGCAAAAACTAATGGCATCGCCAGCCTGGCTATTTGCCACGCACACACCTGCACTTCCTTGGGCTATTTTACTGAACAAATTGCCAGAGCTGGCCATATCGGTATTGGCCTTACCAACGCCACAGCCTGCGTGTCACCACCCGGTGGCCATCAAGCGGTACTGGGCACCAACCCTATCGCCATGTCCGTTCCCAGCGAAAAAAAGGGCCTTTTTATGCACTTTGACCAATCGACGAGCGCCGTCGCCCTGGGCAAAATAACCATGGCCGCAGCTGCCGGCGAGCCTATTCCACTGGGCTGGGGTGTTGACGCCATTGGCAACCCCACCACCGACCCAAGCGAGGTTATCAATGGTGGTTCACTGGTATCTTCCGGCGGTTACAAAGGCTACGGATTTGGACTCGCTGCGGAGATTTTGGCAGCTGCGTTTACCAACGGCAATACCAGCACCCAACTGGAGCCATTAAAGAAAGCCGATGGTGCGCCCCACGATTTGGGTCAGACCTACATCATCATCGACCCTACCAACGTCGCTGGCCAGGGCTTTTGGGAGCGACTCAACGCCATCAAATCGGTAATCGAAACCCAGCCCAATGCGCGTCTGCCCGGTTCGACGCGGGTTCAGGCCGAACACGTTGAGCTCGAGGATCAACTTTGGCAAAAGGTATGCGCGTTATCCGCGTAATGCGAAGTCGTGAACCCTGATGTAGATCACAACAGCAACGGCACCAGCGACACGGGCAACCTCAGGGCGTTTGACAGCGCTCTCAGGCGGGCACGGCCAGCCTCGCAGACTGTCATTAATGGCCATCAGCGCCGTAGTATAAACCTCCATGGCAATAACTGGATCC
>Ga0307488_10002715_pt1 | contig 14910 bp, 9 predicted proteins | sample SB02metaG_FD_202248 | JGI IMG/M metagenome (GOLD analysis project Ga0307488, IMG submission 202248) | Sea-ice brine microbial communities from Beaufort Sea near Barrow, Alaska, United States - SB 0.2 | ecosystem: Environmental > Aquatic > Marine > Coastal | place: USA: Alaska | collected 2017-05-06 | reverse complement strand
GTCGGCGTCGAAACCGGTTTCGTCAACGAAAGCAAAGCGCTCGCCCGGGGTGGGAGACCCGGGAGACGCGTCGGTTGACTTTGTGTAAATCGAAGACGTCGACGCTGGGGCGGGTGTGGCGGGCGCCGGCGGCGACGCCGGTCGCCGCGCCGCGCTCCCCGCCGTGTCCAGCACGGTCACGGTTACGTAACCCTTCGTAACCGTCGCGGTGGAGGAGACGGTGAGTGAGGAGGTGTCTGTGACTTGCCCGCCGGTTTCGTCAAGGGCACCGGCCACGAAGTTCGCAACTGGGGCGACCGCGTCGGTGGCGTTTCCGGAGGTGACGTTCCCTGAAGAAGCGACGCCGCAGACGCGATCAGCCCGCGATGGCGCCATCACCGTCTGCGCGTCTGGGTTCTTTGCGGAAACTAGGTCGCTTCGTATCACCGCTTGTTGAATCGAAGAAGGCGACTTCGCGTAGTACGTCGCGTACCCTGCCACGCCAGCAGTGCTCCCCGCGCTGCCTCGCCAAACCGCGCCCGCGGTGGCGTTTTCCCCGAGGTGCAGTAAAAGGCAGTCGCCGTGGTTCACGCCAAAGTTGAACGCGTCGCAGGCGCGGGTTTTGTCGCACGCCGTGGCGCACTGCTCCACATCATCCACGAGGAACGTGAGTCGGTGTTCGGTGAGACACCACGCTGGACCCCTGCTTGAATCAACCGTGACGTCGGGTTGCACGAAATCAGACTCGGGGGTGAACACGCCTTCCCCACCCGCGCCGCACATGCGGCAGGCGTAGTCGGCGTGCGTGTCTTCGTTTCTGGAAACGTCAAACCCCAGAGTCAGCTCGCGTCCCGCAACCACCCTGAAGGCGTGGTAGGAAACGCACTTGTCCTCCCTTCTGCACATTTCCCGGCAAAAATCGAGGGTCGCATTTTCAAACCCGCCCACGTCAGTCACGCACCCGCTCTGCGCGTCGCCGAGCTCGGCTGTTGGTTTGGGTTTGGCGGCGTCTTTGGCGTCTTTGGCGGCTCTTTTCTTCCCACCAAGCGACGACTTCGGGTCGGCCCAATCCACGTTCGCGTCGCTCCAGTCGATGCCGGTACTGCCCTCGATTCTTTCCACGATGTCGCACAAGCCGTGGTTGACATCAATCAGCGAGTGCTCCGAGGAGTGGTCGAGGCTCAGCGTGTACGTGTTCAAAAGCTCCGCCTCGGTCCACTCCGCGGACGCGGCGAGCGCCGTGGCGATTCCCACGCCGCCTTGCAGGTGCGCGAGCATCCCGGGCTTGTACGTGTACGCTCTTCCGGAACACTTGGGGGGCTCCAAAACGGAGCACCCAGGAATGCCCATGCCGCACATGGACGCGTCGGCGAGGCCGAGCGGGGCGGGCGTTGGGGCGCCGCCCAGCGACGTGACGCCGTGAAACGTAAACACATCGTCGCCGCCGATAACACCCGCGGCGGCGACGACGCCAGCCGTCGCCGCGACGACAAGGGCGCTGGTTGAAATTCGTCGGCGCGCAGCGTGAGACACCACCGCGCCGTCCCGCGCCGTGACCACAGGCGCGGCGTCGAACGCAGAGGCGCCGTATTTGCCGTTTTTCGACCGCAACAACGCGCGGTCCGCCGCGCTTCCCCCGCCGGGTTTGTTTTTCAAAAGCGACGCGAGGTCTTCTTGTTGCGAGACGGGCCGGGACGACACGGACGCCGACGCGATTGCGGCTACGACCAGGGCGACAGCCGCGGTGGAGGCCGCTACGTGCGTCAGGGAAACAGACGCTTTTTCCAAGGCGTCCGGCCCGCCGAGCTCCAGAAGCGCGCGTCGCGGGCTATGTTTTTTCGCACCCAAAGGCTGCACCACGCGAACTCCGCCGAGCCGCGCGGTGGCCACCGCATTTGTCGCCGCCGCCTCCGCCGTCCGCGCGCGCCCCTTTGGCGCGATTTTAACCACCGCGCTTCGTCCCGTGGTGAACCACCCGTCCCGCGCCCGGCCACTGTTCAGCGCGTACCCGTGGAAGTAGTTCCCCTCCGTGCTCACCAGCTCCAGCACTTCAAGCGAGACGCCGTGGCCCCATCCGCGGCCCGATAACCCGGCGTCAAACGCGACCAAGTCGTAATCGCCGGGCGGCAAGCACACGACGTGCGCAACGGAGGCGCCCCACTGGAACGCGTCGCCGCTGACTTGCGCTAACGCGTTTTTCAAATCGGAATCGCCCGCACGCAGAAGCGACCAACTCATGTCACCGGGTGCCGCGCCGTTGCCGTACGGGCTCGCCGTGACGAAAACGGCGACGAGCGCGCCGCATGCGGCGGACTTTTCTGTTTTCGCGGACTGGACGGCCATGGACGAATCGTTCGGGTCTTTGGGTACACCAACCGCGGAAGGGTTCCGCACCCACGTGTCGAACCGCGCCCTGCCGTGCAGCTCGTACGTGTGTCCCGGGTCGAACGTGTCCCACAACGGCGGGCCCACGCCAACGTCTCGCGTGAATCGCGAAAGCGACCCTCCGTGCGCCGTGGCGAGCTTGGCGTCGTCCGCGTCGTACGCCGCCCCCCGCGTCCACTCCGACCCGGCGCTGAACAGGGTCATGTTGTGCCACTCCCTTGAGGTGACACTCACGGTGAACCTGGCGAACGCGCTTCCCCGTGTCGCGTTGCCACTGGCGATGAGGAAGAACCCCGATCCTCGGGGCAGACAAAACGTGCCCGTGACTTTCGTGTCGTGTGTGGACGAGGACGAACCCTCGATAAAACCCAAGTTGCCCCCTCCAACCCCGAGCGCGGTGACGTTAAGCGCCCGTACGTCGAACCGCGCGTGCGTTGACGACCCACCCACGTGTTTAGGGAACACCGCGAACACGTCGACGTCCGTGCACGGGTCTGACGAATCCTCCAGGACGGCGCGGGGATTCGAGGCGCTGGGTTGTTGCGAATCTGAACCCGCACCATCTGCCGCGCGCGCCGTGGGCAGGGCGCAGGCCAAAAACAGCACAGCCACCGCGACGCACGCGCGGCGTCCAGCGCGGGGGCGCGACATGGCAGCCGGGCGCGCGAACCCCCCAGGGTTGTGCGGTGTGGTGTGAGGGGAAGCAAGGGCGGAGGTCGAACAGCTCCGACGTGTGGTGTTACGTTTCTCTTGTCCAAATAACCTTTAAGCGTTGAAACCAGAGTTTGACCCCCCGGGCTATTTTCCACCGGGAGATGTACCCGGTGAAATGAATTTTGGCGATCAGATCACCTTTCAAATCATTTCGGATTGTTTTTTTTTGGAAATCTAAATTTCTTCCTCGTGGTTCTCGCCTCTGAAAGGGCATTGCCGGAGACGCACTCGCGGGGGACCACGGTTCTGAAAGGGCGTTGTCTTCCGGCTCCTGTGTTTGGGCCACACAAACCCTGACCGACCATGAGTGACCCGAACGCGCAGATGAACGCGCAGCTTCAGGTTGCGCAGATTGAGAGCGCGCAGATGGCGGGCGCCCCATCCGGTGTGTTTCCCGGCGGCATGCCTCACGTGATGGTTCCCGGGCAACCCGTCACGACCGCGCAGATGGCGGCGGCGGCGGCGGCTACTAAACACCCTCAGGACATGACCCTGGCGCAGATCGCGGCTGCTCAAAACGCGAGTGACCCTGGGAAGAAGCCGGCGAAGGCGAAAAAGACGTACCAAACAAAGGCGATGAAAGCGGCTGCTGCGGCGAACGAGGCGAACCCGGCGAGTCACACGACGAGCGCCGTGCCTGCTGCAGCGCCAATCACGCAAAGCATACCGCAGCAACAGGCGCAACAGGCAAAACAACAGCAGCAACAGCAGCAGGCACAAAAAAACCGCCCACCAGCGAACCTGCCGCTTCGCCAGCAGAACCCGCGCGACATAATCGACGCGCTGAAAACCAACCTGGACATGATCAGGCGCGAGTTCGCGGAGAACCTTTCCGCCGCGGCGCAGCGCGGCGAGGAGTTCGCGCCTCCCTCGTTTCAGATCCGGTCCCAGCACGACGCCGCGGTGGCGATCGAGCTGTGGCTCACCAGCCACGGTAAGGGCCTTTCCCAATCACCACGTTCCGCCTCTGCGATTGCCCATACTCGTCCTGCGAAGGGACGTCTTACCTCTGCCCATTACCACGACTGTTCGGCTCGATTACGGGCGACTGTTTACTCATACCAATCTCGCATACACATCACGACCGACTGACCCTTTTTCGTTCCCAATCAGGCGGGAACTTCAACGCCGAGGAGCTCGCGAAGAAAGTCGCGATGTTGCGCGACGTGCAAACCAAGTGCCGTCTCGGGCGGTTAGACCCGACGTGCACCGAAAACAAAATAGAAGCCCTGTCCTGCTGGGTCGAGCTCACGAAGACGTACTATATCTGCGCCAGGGAGAGCCGGAATTTAAAAAGCAGGGGCGTGCCGGGTATCGAGTCCCCGACCTTCCGGCTACCCGACACGACGAAACAAATCCCGCCGCCGAGGCCGCCCGAGGATTTCACGTGAGTATTTCCCATTTACCACATTCCGCCAACTGATTGCCCATACGAGACTGACACTTTCTTTTTTATCGTATCAGGTCAGTCGCGGAGATGGACATCGCCATGGGGCAAGTCGTGGGGGCGCAGAGATGGGTGGAAGCGGTGGAGAGACAGATGACGAGGTGATACAGTGATGTTTTTTAGAGGATCGGTAAAACGTGCTTTTTTTTTAAGTCAAGAAGCATCCATCTTTATAGATTACTTTAGAGATTACTTCAGAGAACGTGAGACGCAACACGAACCGGGTCAACTCGTCGTACAAGATACTTTGAAACACACAAAACAAAAGCAAGTCGTCTCCCGTCCCCCTCCCCGCGTCTCGAGAGCGCGCGGTACTTCCGGAACCGCGCGGCCGTCGTATTTTCGAACCCCCAAACACAAAAACTGCCTCTAGTGCGCCTTTTCCCCCGACCCGTCATCCGGCGTGGCGAGCCCCCTGGGTTCATGTTGGGTGTTTTCGTCCGTGTCGACCGAGGGCCGGCCGTCGTCCGATCCGACCCGCCGCTCCCTCGCGTCCTGAATGACCTCCGTCTTCACTTTTTTGTGCAAACCCGCGTTCACTGCCGCGACAACCGCGGCGGCTTCCGCGACCGCCATCTCCCGCTTCGACCGCTCCCGCCCCGCCGCGCTGCCGGTCAAAAAGGACCCTGCCTCACGGCCGTCCTTCGCCGTCGTCACCGCGGTGACCATCGCTTCCGCGGCGAGGGTACCGATTGTTTGCCCCAGTAAATCCGCGGTCGTGGTACCAGCCGCCGCCGCGACCACCGCGAGCGCCGCCGCCCCCCGCGGCGGTACGCTCGGAACCAAACACAAAGGCGCGATGGCGGCGACGAGTTTATCCTTCACCTCGGCGCTCGCGAAGCTCGCGGCGTCCGCGGCGTCCCGCCACTTCTGCGCCGCCACCGCGACGACCAGGGTGGGTTCGCCGATCGGCACCGGCCCTAGCCGCAACGAAAGCGCGATCCTGGAAACGTTCCACTTGCGTCGCACCAACCCCGCGACGCGCGAAAGCGCGGGTACCACCAAACCGCCGTGCGACGCCAGGGACTCGCCAAGCGGGTGTTGGCCTTTAACGTTTTCCGAAAACGAAGTCAGGACGCAGAGCTCGGGGCCGCGGCCGGTGTTTTTCGTGGTCAGCGCCCGGGTCACGGCGTCGATTGACAGTGCGCGCGTGGTGGCGGTGACCATATCTGTTGTGTCGTCGTCATCCGCCTTTTCGTCGACAAAGCCGTCCAGCGCGTTTTCCTCCGCGCCCCGCGCCACCGTGTTCGGGCTCAACGGCGAGGCCCGACCCGCAACCGCCACCGCACTGGGGGTCAGGGAATCCGCCATCCCGTCGAGCATCGCCGCGAGCGCGGCTTCCTCGCCCTCGCACAGCTTTTCACGCGCCGCATCCTTCGCCGCAGCCGCCGCAACCGCGGCGGCGGGGCCGCCGACGATGCCATCGAGCGCGCGCGCGATGGCCGCCGCGCCGCCGGCTTCGCCGCCCCTCCCGACCACCGCCGCTGCCGCCGCCGCGACGGCGGCGGCGGCGGCGGCGCCGTCGAACTCAAACGCGGACCCGGGGGTGCCTTTGCTCTTGGTGACCGCGGCGGCGGCGGCGGCGGCGACCGCGGCGGCGGACGCAACGGCGGTGGGAAACGGCGATTGCGCGTTCAGCGCCGCTTTCTGCGCCGCCGTCGTGGCCCCCCCCCCCCCGTTTGTCAAGTTTAGGGAGTGCTGGTAAGCCTGCAGCTCTGAAATGCGCCCCCCTCGCTGCGCCCACTTGCACCTCAACGTGGCGTGCCAGTGGTTTTTGATTGCGTTTTCGGGTCTTCCTGGCAGCAGTTTCGCCAGCGCGGCCCACCGCGTACCTAACATGCGGTGTCCTTCCACCAAAATCCGTTCCTCCTCCGCGGTCCACTCGCCCCTGCGGATATCAGGTTTAAGGTGGTTAAGCCACCGGTCACGGCACTGTTTCCCCCGGCGGCCGTTCATTTTGCTCGCGATGAAACTCCACTTCCGGTGCCCGAGCTCGTCTACTAACCGCCGCAGCTGGTTATCTTCGTGAAGCGTCCACTGCTGGGTGCTTCCTTTGAACCCACTTCCGCCCGGGGTACCAGCCTTGGAGTCGTCGTCGTCGTCGTCGTCGTCGTCGTCGTCGTCGTCTTCGCGGTTCACGGGGGCTTTTGACACAGAAACGGAAAGAGACGCCGGTTTGTTTGCGAACCCGGGGACGGCGGAGTTGTCCTTCGCAAGCGCCTTGGCCAGCGCCTTCTGCGCCTTCGCCGCAGCAGCCGCACTGGCCCTCGCCGTCGGCGGTTTCTTCCCGCCCTTCCCGAGAGGCACCAAGCCTTTCAGGTCTTCCTTGGAAGCCGCCTGCGTGACGGAAGAACAGGGTGTGTCAATGAGGAAGCGTGTTTTAAAAAAATGGTGTCGCAAAAACACGTTTCGGCGAAATTTTGCCGGAACCCTCGATTGGCGTTACATACAGCTCTTCGGTGCCGTGAAGCAAAGGGGGTCGACCCCACCGCGCGCGATCTCGGGGCGGGGGCTAGGAAAAACGCGCGTCGGCGCGCCGCGATCGCGCGCGATGGCTTGGTGACGCGGGGTACACGTGCGCCACGCGCGCGTTGGCACGGGAACGCGCGTTTGAATCGCGTCACGGCCGCCACAAAGCGCGCGCCCGAACGCGCCCCTCGCCAATTTCACACTTCCGTCACCACGTCGAGTGTGGTGACGAAGGAAAAGAAAACGTGGCGGGGTCGTCGCGGGGGGCGCCGTGGCGCGGCGTGAAACTCGGAGGTTGGTGCTCCGGCCGCGTTTTCGTCGCGACAAGGGTGATTCCCCTGCCGCGACGAAGAGGGGGGGGGGGCGCGACGGGGCCCAACAGGGGGAGAACGCCCCCCATTCGCCCCGATCTCGCTTCCAATGAACGCTCGCCGCGCGTGTCCTTCCGAGAGGAAAAAAACACTCGCTGGACCCTACGAATCCAATTGCCACGCGCGGGGGACCGCGGGGCGCGTGAGGCGAGCCTCGGTTCACGTACCTCGACGAGCCAGAACAGGGAGTTGATGTCATCCTCGCTAGCGCCGCCCAGGCTTTTAGTGGTCCGTCCCGCGGTCGATCGAGGCCCGCTCTTGTCCGAGGTCCTTCGTCGCTTCGGGATAGGGATCGCGGGCGAAGCGCCATCGTGGTCGGAATTTTCGCGCTTCATTGCCGGAGAAGCCGCGCTCGTTTCCAACGCGTGCGCCTCAGGTTCCTCGTGCGTCGCGATCACGCGAGTCCGGGTGTGGCCGGGGCCGTTCGTTCACTCGGATGGGGGGGAACCGCGGCCGTGATGCGCGGGGGGGTGTGCGTGCAGTGGGAGTTCCGAGGACAGAAAACAAAAGGCGTTCTCTAAAACGCTGTGAAAAAGGCGCGTTTTCTCTTTTTTTTACGTTACGTTTCTGACTGTTTCGCATACGTTTTTTTTGTGAGGCGGAAAAAAAATGGAAAGCGTTTGTGATTCGAGCGCCCGATTCCAGGCGAAAACGAGCAGAAGAGGACGTCGATCAAGGCCACCGGTGAGATGGAAGCAGGAAGGGTCGGCAAAACGGTGACCGGTGTCGCGTGACCGGTACGAGGGGTCAACCGTTTCGCCACTGCCGACGATCGAGGACGACAGGTGGCGTCTCGCATCACCAACACACACCGCGGGGGCGCGGCCGTTCGTGACGCGGCCATGGCGTCCAGTGTCCACGCCGTGTCTGGCGTTCTCCCTCGGCACGGCACACGCGCGAGTTGTGTGTGGAAGCGATTTCCCATTTCCCACCCGCCCGCCCCTGCCGCCCTACGACGCGGGTTCCACCACCGCGATGCCACCCACGCCTCTAGGCTCGCCAGCGGTTCGAATGCCAGCGCGTCCTCCGTCCCGATCGCGGAAAGCTTGGGTGGTGAGTCACCTGTGACCCGCGCCTCGTACCTCGCCGTGTCCGGCGGCGCGACGTTAACAGGCACCGCCCCGGTTGGCGGCGCTAAGAACGCGGTGCTGGCGTTGCTTGCGGGGTGCCTTACCTGTGCCTCACCGGTGACGTTAACCAACGTGCCTTGTTTGAACGACGTCATCGCCATGTGCGACGTGTTGCGTTCGGTCGGGGCGGTGGTGACGTCACCGGTATCCGGAACGGTCGTGGTGGACGCCAGTGCGTTGACTTCGCACGCACCAAACCCAGCGGCGGTACAGAAACTACGCGCCAGCTTCTTCACCGCCGGGCCGTTGCTGGCGAGGACCGGGCGGTGCGAAATCACGTCGCCGGGTGCGTGTTGGGCCTTGCGCAAAATTCCCGACTGGCTCGCGGTCACCTCCGAGCGGACGTCTTTTCGGTGAACCCACTTATTCACCAAATCAGGGAGGCCTCCCTGTTTTCCCACGCAAAACTGACCCTTTTCGGTTACAATCCAGGCGGGTGCGCGATCGGGACGCGGCCGGTGGACCTGCACTTGCAAGGTTTCAAACAACTAGGCGCGGACGTGCGCGTTTGCGCCGAAACTGATACGATCGTGATGACCACCGCGAAACAGTTAACTGGAGCGGGTGACATTCACTTTCGGTTTCCGTCCGTTGGCGCCACGCACTCGGTGATGTGCGCGGCGAGCTTAGCAATCGGCGTGACCACTATTCACGGCGCCGCGGCGGAACCGGAAGTTACAGATCTGGCTGCGATGCTTAACAAATGCGGTGCCCGGATCACGGGCGCGGGAACCAGTACGATTCGCATCGAAGGAGTATCTGGAACGTGTCGTTCTGATACGCCGTCTCAGGGGCAACAGAGTTTGGGTGTGGAAAGGACGTTACGCGCTGAAACATTGTCGCGCACATCAATGTCTCAGACATCGCAGACATCGTCGCAATCTGTCAACAAACTTCTGTATGGGCAAACAGTCATGAAGCACGTATCGGTAATCCCGGACCTCGCGTCGCTCCTCGGGTGTCACCACCGCGCGATTCCCGACCGCGTTGAGGCGGGTACGTTGTTGGTCGCCGCCGCGGTGACTTTGTCGTCAATTTCCGTGACCCCCGTTGTGTTGGCGCACCTCAAAAGCACCATGCAGGTGCTGGAAAGCTCCGGGTGTACGTTTTCGAGTGAGCCGCTTTGCGAAACCGGGAAGGGCTTCCAAGGCGACGACCGGCTCGCGCGTCTCACGATCTACCCGCCAAAAGTTGTTTTGAAAAGCGTCACCTTCGCCACCGCGCCGTTCCCAGGAATACCGACCGACATGCAGCCGCAGCTTTGCGTGCTGTGCGCGGTGGCAGCCGGGGTATCAGTGGTCACGGAAACCGTGTTTGAAAACAGGTTCGGACACGTCAAAGAGCTGGGGCTGATGTCGGCGATGTTTGGGGAAGACGAAGAGTTTGGGGGTTACGAAAACGACGACGCCGACGACACCGACAAAAAAAACGCCAAACGGTCCATCCGCGGCTCGAACGGCGCGCCGTTAACCCCGCGCGACGTCACCGGCCAAGACCTACGCGCCACCGCGGCGCTTGTGTTGGCCGGGCTGGTGTGCAGTGACCACGACGTGACGAACGTGTATGGGGTTACGCACTTGGACCGCGGGTACGAACAACTGGACGCGAAACTAAACGCGTTGGGCGCCAGGATTACGCGACGGGGTTAGGGGAGCCTCACGGGTAGCCTTACGGGTACTTTTATTAATACACAACTAGTTTATAAAATTTCTTTCCTGGGCCCGCGCGCGCCGGTCAAAACCGACTGCCCTGATTTTTTCCCCGTCACCGGCTTTGCGGCGTTTTGGTCGTCGCAGTCGGAGGATTCGGGTGAGTCGTCCGTTCCGGGTTCACTCGAGGTGCTGATGACGCTCCCGTCGCTGGACCGCCGGTCGCAATCGGCGCGGTACACCGCACGCCGTTCCGCCTCGAGGCGCGCGTCGCGCTTTTCCATCGCCCGCTTTTCGATGTTGGATTTGACCAGGTACCGCAACGAACTCGGGTCGAAGGTTTCGTTTGTTTCCAGAACGTTAATCGCAACCCGCGGGGGGGACACCCCGAGTTCGTGTCGCACGCGCTCGTGCCGCCGCCGCGTGCCAAACTCGTGCGTGTTTTGCAAATGCGTCAGGCGAAGGGGTTCGGGGGCTGGCCCGTTACGAAAGAACGCGTGCGTAAGCACTTGTTTCGCGGTCAGACGGTGCGCCGGGTCCAGCACGAAAATCCTCTCAAGCAAATCGAGCGCCTCGTCTGGGAACCCTTGGAACAAATCGCGAACCCGACAGCGCCCGGCGTCTTCTTTGAACACGAAATCACCATCGCGAACAACGCCGAGGGAGGTGAGTGCCGCCGCGTCGCTAGCTTGACTGTTCTCGAGGGACCGGCCTTTTTTCTTACTACCTCCAGGCGAGCCCCCCGGGATCCTCCTGATTGAAATAAAAGAAATGTCAGTCTCGTATGGACAATCAGTCGGTGGAATGTGTTGGGTGGGAAATACTTACCCCAAGTTCGCGCCGCCGCAGACGTTCAGAATCTTCCCGAGCTGGTCAACCTCCGTTCGCCCCTGTTTGAAAAAGAGGTGTTAGTCTTGTATGGGCAAACAGTCATGGGATTTGGAGTTGGGAAATACTTACCGGAAACACGGGTTCGCCCGAAATCAGCTCCGCCAAAACACACCCCGCGCTCCACACGTCGACGCGGCCTGGTTCGATAAAAAAGAAGTAACGTGTCAGTCTCGGAGGCCATGTGTATATCTGGTATTGGGAAGGTAACAGTTACGGCGGTAACAGTATCACGGGTAAACAGCCGGGCGGGTAATCGGGCCGAGCAGGGAGGCGGTGTGATGTGGTGATTGGGAAAGCCCCGCACCGTCGTACTCCGTCGCGCCTAGGAGTAACTCGGGCGGGCGGTACCACAGGGTGACCACGCGAGGTGTGAGGGGGACACGCTGCGTTGTTTCGATTTCTTCCGGTTTCTTTTTTTCACCACCGTCTTTGTCGCCGTCTCCCCGCGCCGCCCTCGCCGACCCCACGTCCACCGCGAGCCCGAAGTCGGCGAGCTTCAACACCCCGTTTCCGTCCACAAGCAGGTTGCTTCCCTTTATGTCCCGGTGTAACACCCCGTTTTCGTGACAGCTCGCGATGGCGCTGAACAATTGCCAGGCGAGCCGTTTGACCTGGCCAAGGCGCAGGCCGCCTTTCGTTGTCGCGGACACCAACCCCGCCAAGTCGTGCGGCGAAAACGCAAACACGAGGTACGCGGATTCCGAGGAATTATTTGAGGAGTTATTAATTCCGATATCGTCATCGTGGCCCTCATTGCCAGCGCAGTCATCGACTGCTATGTCCAGTAACGTCACGCAGTGCGGCTGGTGCTTCAGTTTCAGCAAAACAGAAACCTCCCTCGCCGCGAACGCCGCGGCTTCGCTTGAATCGAACCGCGCGGGTTTCACCTTTTTCACCGCGACTATGTTTTTTGTGAGCTCGTCGAAACACTGGTACACCGCGCCGTACGTGCCTTGGCCTATCTGCTTGATCCTGGTGAGCGTTTTCGCATCACGAGGGGTCATGCCTCGTAGCGCCTCGGGCGCGTGCGTGGTGAGCCATGAAGGCCACCGTAGTGGGGTCGCGGGTTCCGAGTTTGTGATTCCAAACTTTTTCAGTGTGGTGTGAGTTTGTGCAACGAAACCCGCGGCTTTCGCGTCGTCTTCTTCGTGCGCATCGTTCGCGCCGCCCGCGAGTACGGAACGCGGTTTCGCGGTCCGCGGTCCGCCGGTCACCGCGCGGGTCGGCGAAACCGCGGGGCGTGACGTGGAGCAAGACTGACCACGTGGTGACAACTCGTGTTCCGGGTGCACCTCCCTCGGTGAGCTCGCGCACGCCCCCATCGTATCCCCGAGGTGTCGGTCACGTCGGTTCGCCAAATCGCCGAACGACAAAACTTAAGTTGCGCGGCGAACTCGTCCGAGGACCACGCCACGTAACCGGGCGCGCGCAATACCTGTTCCAGCTCCCGAGTTGCGAAACGTGAAACGAACGCGACGCGTGACCGGCACGCGAGGGTGTGCCGGGGCCACGTGACGCGCGTGTTCAAGAGTGACGCGACGCAGATGCAGATGCAGAAGCGGTTGTCGGCAAAAAAATCCCAAAACCCGGGTCGGCAAAAAATACGATTCTTTCTGTCGTCATTTTGCCTGTGACTTACAGCTTCTACTGTACCGGTACGCGTCCGTGCTATTTGCTCGTCGGACAGAAGAGGTAAAAGATGCGAAAGGAGAAGACGGCTGACTCATCTTTTTTTTGGCATTTCAGTCCATCGACGTCGGTCCATCGCAAAAACGCAATCGCGGTCGACGTCTTTTCGGAGAAAGGTCTCGAGTTTTCTAAGCACCCAAAGAGAATCTCCCAGAGTGCCAGCGCGCTCCGGTGCCTAGCGCCCGGCGAGACGTGTGTTTGGGGGCCTAGCTGGTGTGTGCGTGTGGTAGGGACGACCAAAGATGTGCTCGAAACGGGGGGAAGGGGGCTGGTTGGGTTCTGATGCGCGCGGAGGAGGCGATGGTAACGGCGGGTTCGCAGATTCGGTCTCTCAAGGCGTGTTCGTGTTGCGGAAAGCCCCGGCGCTTTCCAAACGCCCGGCGGCGCGTAAGTCGTTCGTGCCGCTGGTTAGCGACGAGACAATAGATGGGATGGAAGCTCGAAGAGATGCGTATTTGCAAAGCTGGCGCCAAACCGACGACGACATCCAGGCCGTGTTGGCGGACGCGAACCGCGATGCGTTTGAAAAACTCACGTCGTTCGTGATGGACGGGTTCGTTCAGAGGCAGCAGCTGGTCACGGGCAACGGCGGCGCCCGCCTACCGCAACACTCGGCTCAGCGCATCCCAGTCGGGCTAGTGTTGGCCGGGGGCGTGAACTCCGACGACCACGAAGAGACTTTCAGCAAGCTCACGCAGCACCTACGCGGCGTGGGGTGCCACACCGCGCTTTTGCGATCGCGGGATTTGAAAGCCCGGGGCGGATCCCTCGCGGCGAACGCGCTCGCGGCGGCGACGGCGGCGGATGAAGACGGGGGCGGGGGCGGGGGCGATGCTTCAAACTCTCGGAACTCGGAAAAAACAGCAGTCAGCGTATCACTCTGCAGTAGCGGTGCTGCAGGAGGAGGCCTGGGCGTCGCGGTTCGGCGAATCCTAGAGCAACTGCAGCACCAAGCCGCGCGGCGAGGCGTGGCGGCGTCGAAAACGCAAACGCGCGTTTCGGGGCGGTCGGTGAGGCACCTGCGGCGGTGGTACGTGGACGTGACGGAGAAATCTTCTGCAGAGATAAGTGGAGATGATGATTTACCAGTTGATGTGAATGCCCAGAGTACTGACGGAAACATGGCTGGAGAAGAAATTGGAGATGATGCTTTACACGAAGACGAAGAAGCCGTAGGGGGTGCATCTGGACTCACCCGGAAGTCGCCGGTCGGAGCGGCGAAACAAGAAACGCCGACTCGTTTCGGGAAAAGTCCCATGGCAGACAAGACGACGACGACGGCGACACGTAAAGCCTCCCTATGCGAAAAGAAACTCCCCCCCGCCCCCGGGGTGATCGTGCTGGAGGACACCGAGGGTTTTGACAGCGCGATTCTGAGGGATTTGTTGTTGGCGCTCTCAGACGCGGGGGACGAGATTCCGGTGTGCGTGTTACTCGGCCTCGCCACGTCGGCGCAGATGGTGCACTCCATGTTGCCCGCGGCGGTCGCGGCGCGGCTCAACGCGCGCGCGTTCAAGCTTTATTCGCCGAAAAGTGTCATGGCCGCGGTGCAATCTAGGGCGCTGATGGACCCCTGCAGGGTGCCCGCGCTATCCAACGCCGCGCTGGAGCTTTTGGCCACCCGATTCAAGGAACACGACTTCTCCCTAAGCGCCGCGAAACGCGCCATGCATTTACTGACCCTGGACCACTTCATGCAAACGCCGCTCTCGGCGCTGGCGCCCGCCGCCGCGGCAGGGGCTGGGGCTGGGGCGGACGAGGCGAGGCAGGTGCGTAGGGAGTTGGTTTCGGGCGGAGCTAGCGGTGGTGATACGTTAATCACCACGGATGACGTCGTTCGCGACATCGCGCGCGACGACGCGCGCGTCAACCGGGCGAGTAGTTCCGCGGATTTGGCGACTGTGACCCACTTGGCGCAACGAGCCAAACGCGTAGCCGCCGCGGCGGCCGCCGCGGCCGTGTCGGCGGCGGAGCGCGTCGTCAAGTCCTTCTGCACGGAAAAGTCATGCGCCTGGGCGCGGAAACACCTGGTTCTTCCAAATTTGGAAACAGGCGTGACGACGCCTGGCAAAAGCCCAGGTGGAACCAAACATGTGGCGTGTGACGCGATGACAAAACAACAACTCGTCTCGGCGCTTACCAACGCGTACCCCGCGCGGCGCCGGTGGGGCTTGGCGCTCCGGTGC
>Ga0307488_10002712_pt1 | contig 14920 bp, 13 predicted proteins | sample SB02metaG_FD_202248 | JGI IMG/M metagenome (GOLD analysis project Ga0307488, IMG submission 202248) | Sea-ice brine microbial communities from Beaufort Sea near Barrow, Alaska, United States - SB 0.2 | ecosystem: Environmental > Aquatic > Marine > Coastal | place: USA: Alaska | collected... | reverse complement strand
CGCAAGTTATGACGCTTTTTATAAGCGTTTTATTGGTGCAACAAATTTGACCAATGTTACCTCTAGTTTTGCTATGGAGGAGATAAAGAGTTCTACTGAATTGCCTCTTATATCTCTTTGATTTTTATATAAGAGCTAATTATTATGTCTTCAGCATTAGAGCAACATTTCTTACCATTTCGTCAGCAAATTATTGGGCAAGATTTAAGTCATAAAATTGGTGGAAAAGATCAAACCATTATTTATGCAGACTGGACTGCCAGTGGTCGACTTTATCAACCGATAGAGAGTTATATTACTCATACGCTTGGCCCTTATATCGCGAATACTCATACTGAAACTAATTTAACGGGTAACACTATGACCTTGGCTTATCACCAAGCGCAAAAAGTTATTAAGCGTCATGTCAATGCCTGTGATAACGATATTTTGATCACCTCAGGTGCAGGTATGACTGATGTAATCAATAAGTTTCAGCGTATTTTAGGATTGCGAATTCCCGAGCGTATGCAAAAAGAAGTGCAATTCGCTGAGGATGAGAAGCCCGTTGTTTTTATTACGCATATGGAACATCACTCTAATCAAACTACATGGTATGAATGTGATGTTACTTTAGAGATTGTTAATCCTGATGAAAATGGTTTGCCTTCGTTAATTCATCTAGAAGAGTTGTTAATTAAATATCAAAAACGACAGTTAAAGATAGGTTCATTCTCTGGGTGTTCAAATGTCACCGGTATTAAAACACCTTATTATCAGTTAGCAGAAATAATGCACAAGCATAATGGTGTTTGTTTTGTTGACTTTGCTTGTTCAGCACCTTATGTCGATATTGACATGCACCCAATAGATAAAGGACAAAGCCTTGATGCAATATTTTTTTCACCACATAAGTTTTTAGGGGGGCCGGGGAGTTCTGGAGTACTTGTTTTTAATAAAACGCTTTATAAAAATAAAGTCCCTGATCATCCAGGTGGTGGCACAGTAACATGGACTAATCCTTGGGGAAAACACAGTTTTTTTAATAATATTGAAATCAGGGAAGATGGAGGCACTCCAGGATTTTTACAATGTATACGGACGGCTTTAGCAATAAAAGTAAAAGATGCTATGGACGTTGAGAAAATTAGAGCAAGAGAAAAAGAGTTAACCCTGTTAGTTATGAGTGGCCTGGATAAGAATGAACAAGTTAAAATACTTGAGCCAAGCGTCACCGAACGTTTAAGTATCGTTTCTTTTTACATTCAAAATGTGCATTATAATTTAGTGGTACGTATGCTCAATGATAAGTTTGGTATTCAAACGCGTGGTGGTTGTTCATGTGCTGGGACTTACGGTCATATTTTATTAAATGTTGATCATGACACATCGCAAAAAATAACCAAGCAAATTGATGCGGGTGACTATTGTGAAAAGCCGGGTTGGATTCGGGCTTCTTTCCATCCAACAAGCACTGATAAAGAAGCGCAATTTGTTGTTGATGCCATCAACTCAATTACCAAAAACATCAGTGAATGGTCAAAAGAATATCGCTTTAATCCTGCAACAGGTGATTTTGAGCATAATACATTAGTAGTTGACTACATTGGACTTAATGACTTTCGTGTTTTTCCTGATAATCCCACCCATTTTACTCAAGTCGAGTCTAAAAGTTTTATTGGAAGATTTTTTGGTTAAAGAGTTAAACATTTTTATATTGAGGGTAAGACTTGCCCTCAAAGTTAAAAGGGTTACTATAAACTTACCTGTCAATTATGATAACCCAACTTTGAAAATAATCTTTCGCCAATGGTGGCAGACAAACTGCTCTTTTTGCCGCAAAACCCGTCTTTTATTGCTATGGTTAATTATTATGTTAATTTCAGATTACTTTTACTTTCAGTTATTATTTTACATAAACATTTAAAGCCTAGTTTTTATTTGTTCACTAACTTTTTTTATTATGAGGTATAGATATGTCTTTACGTTGGAGCGACTCCTTAGAAATAGCCTTAGATTTAATGGAACTGCATCCTGAAGTTGATCCCCTAAAACTTCATTTTAATGAGCTTAGAAAGTGGATTTTAGCTTTAGATCGATTTGGTGATGATCCTAATCATTGTGGTGAAAGAGTACTTGAAGCGATTCAATTAGCTTGGATTGCTGAAATGGATTAATGCGTTTAAAACTAAAACCCCCTCATTTGTCATAATCAATCGTTATTTTCATTATTTTTTATACTTATACCCTTGTTGTTATGGATAGTTTATTTATAATTCACAGATACCGTTCTTTTAAATAATTTTTAACGACTTTAACTTATGACATCTCCTTACAAAAAACCTCTTTATATTTCTTATGCTGGTCCCTCATTACTAGAAACACCACTGCTTAACAAAGGTAGTGCTTTCACCAAAAAAGAGCGAGGTAGTTTTAATCTAATGGGCTTGTTGCCTCCGCGATACGAAAATATTGAAGAGCAAGTTGACCGTGCGTATATGCAATATTGTAGTTTTAGCGATAGTTTAAATAAACACATCTATTTAAGAGCGATTCACGATAATAATGAAACATTATTTTACAAATTAGTTCAAGCGCATTTAGCTGAGATGATGCCAATTATCTATACGCCAACAGTGGGAGACGCTTGCGAGCAATTTTCTGATATCTACCGAAGCTCTCGGGGATTATTCATTTCTTATGAAGAACGTCATAATATTGATGATATTTTACGTAATGCGACTAAAAACAAAGTCAAAATAATTGTTGTTACCGATGGTGAGCGTATTTTAGGTTTGGGTGACCAAGGCATTGGAGGAATGGGTATTCCTATTGGTAAGTTATCTTTATATACCGCTTGTGGTGGCATTAGTCCTGCCTATACTTTACCTGTTATGTTAGATGTTGGTACAAATAATCAAAAATTACTCGACGATCCTATGTATATGGGAGCGCGCCATAAACGTATTAATCAAGAGCAGTATAACGAATTTGTTGAGTTATTTATCAATGCGATAAAACGCCGTTGGCCACAAGTACTATTACAGTTTGAAGACTTTGCCCAGCCTAATGCTATGCCACTTCTTGAACGTTATAGGGATGAAATTTGTTGTTTTAATGATGATATTCAAGGTACAGCATCGGTTACGGTAGGGACTTTACTGGCTGCTTGTCGAAGCCGTGGTGTTAGATTATCACAATTAAAAGTTGCTTTTGTTGGTGCTGGTTCTGCAGGTTGTGGTATTGCCGAACAAATTATCACGCAGATGATTAGTGAAGGTATTACACCATTACAAGCTCGCAGCCAAGTATTTATGGTTGATCGTTTCGGTTTATTAACCCAAGGTATGACCGGGCTAAGAGACTTTCAAGAAAAGTTAGTACAAACTAAGCTTTCGTTAAAAAAGTGGCAAGTTGACGGTGAGTTCGCATCGCTTATTGAAGTGATGCATAGTGGACAACCTGATATTCTTATTGGTGTTTCCGGTCAAGCGGGTTTGTTTAGTGAGCAAGTGATCAAAGCAATGAAACAACATTGTCCTAAACCCATTATATTCCCATTAAGTAACCCATCAAGACAAGTAGAGGCAACACCAAAAGATGTTATTAACTGGACTGAAGGTCAAGTGGTTATTGCGACTGGCAGCCCATTTGAGCCAGTTGAATACCAAGGAAAAATCTTCCCCATAGCCCAATGTAATAACTCGTATATATTCCCTGGTATTGGTTTAGCTGTCGTTTCAGCGAATATTACTCGTATCACTGAGGAAATGTTGATGATAGCAAGTGAAACCCTCGCTGCTGCTTCGCCACTGGCAAATACAGGAAAAGGTGAATTATTACCGCCATTAACTGAGATTGCTCAATTAAGTAAAAAGATAGCTTTTAACATCGCTAAAGTAGCCTATAAACAAGGGGTAGCTTTAGAAATGTCAGATGAAATTTTAACCGCTCAAATTGAACATAACTTTTGGCAAGCCGAATATAGAGAATACCGACGGATTAGTTATTAATACCTTTAATCTTCATTTGTGCTTTTATACCATTATCGTGTTTATTTCTAATTCAATTAATTGGTAAGTAAATAGCAAGCTCTAATAGATTATTAGTCCATTAGCGCTAGAATATATAATATTAGACTTGAAAAATGACAGTAAGAGCAATGGGAGTCACTTCGTGAACATTTCACAAAAGAGACGCTTCGACCCCCCAAACTTGATTTAATTACCACACTTAAAAAAGAAAAGTAAGCTTAGTAGCTAAGATCTGGTATTTGGGGTGGTTGTTTGCTGTAGCTAACTCGTCTATAATGCCGCCAAAATTCATCCATTAGCATACAATCGAATTATTTAAAATGATTGTTTGATTTGGGCGGATTATCCATTTATTTATATTTAACTTAAGAGGGCTTATCATGGCTATCGAACGTACTTTTTCAATTTTAAAGCCTGATGCAGTAGCACAAAATGCAATTGGTCAAATCTACAACCGTTTTGAAACGGCTGGTTTTAAAATCGTCGCTTCTAAAATGCTGCACTTAACCAAAGAAAAAGCTGAAGGTTTTTATGCTGAACATAGTGAACGTCCTTTCTTTGCTGCTTTAGTTGAGTTTATGACTTCTGGTCCTGTTATGGTTCAAGTGTTAGAAGGCGAAAACGCTGTTCTTAGACATCGTGAAATTATGGGTGCTACTAACCCAGCTGATGCGCTTACAGGTACTTTACGTGCCGACTATGCAACTTCAATTGATGAAAATGCTTGTCATGGTAGTGATGCATTAGAGTCAGCAGCACGTGAAATTGCTTATTTCTTTTCTGATGATGAAATTTGTCCGCGTACTCGTTAATTAGCTGTCTAAAAAAAATAGGTCAGTTAATTTTTACTGATTTGTTTAATTAAATTTCAATCAAAGGGTTTTACTGAACTTTCAGTAAAATCCTTTTATTTTTATAGCTAGATGATTTTATCATTTTGTATCAGATTATTTAGCTCTATATTGTTTGTTAAATTGTTACTTGTGTGTAAAAAGTATACAATTCGCCCTTTAAAATTTGTGGTTTGGAAATTTCTTGTTATGAGTGAAATTAATATTGAGTCAGTGGATAGTTCAGATAAAGAACCCACTGAAAATAAAGCATCAGTTAAAACTGTAGGTAAAATCAATTTACTTAATTTTGATCATCATATGATGAGAGAGTACTTTTCTTCCATCGGTGAAAAGCCTTTTCGTGCTGATCAAATCATGAAGTGGATTTATCACTTTGGTTATGATGATTTTGAGCAAATGACAAATATAAATAAAAAATTACGTGAAAAATTACAACGTGATTGTGAAATTACTGCGCCAACAATTTCAGAAAAACAAATATCAAGCGATGGCACAATTAAGTATGCCTTAAAACTTGAGGGTGGCCAAGAAGTTGAGACTGTATGGATACCTGAAAATGGTCGAGCAACACTTTGCGTATCTTCTCAAGTAGGTTGTGCTTTAGAATGTACTTTCTGCGCTACCGCCCAACAAGGATTCAATCGAAACCTTAATGTATCTGAAATTATCGGCCAAGTGTGGCGTGTAGCAAATGACATTGGAGCAACACGTATCGCAGGTACTCGACCTATAACCAATATTGTAATGATGGGTATGGGCGAACCTCTTCTCAATATGAAAAATTTGATTCCGGCACTCGATACTATGCTAAATGATTTAGGTTACGGTTTATCCAAACGCCGAGTAACGGTAAGTACTTCAGGGGTCGTACCCGCGCTTGATATGTTAAAAGATAAAATTGACTGTGCCTTAGCCATTTCTATCCATGCGCCTAACAATGCATTGCGTGATATATTAGTACCGATCAATAAAAAGTATCCTTTAGAGCAATTTGTTAACGCTGCTGCACGATATATTGATGGTTCAAAGGCTAATAAACAAACAACCATTGAATATGTCATGTTAGATCATGTTAATGACAGTACAGAACAAGCTCATGAATTAGCTATTGTATTAAAAGATTTACCAAGCAAAATTAATTTAATTCCCTTTAATCCATATCCTGGTTCACCTTATAAGTGTTCAAGTAATTCACGTATTGACCGTTTTGACAAAGTATTACAAAGCTATGGTCTGACAGTCATTACTCGTCGTCCTCGCGGTGCCGATATTGATGCTGCTTGCGGTCAACTCGCTGGTGATGTTTTTGACCGTACTAAGCGTACAACAAGAAGAAATGATAAAAAAGCAGAAAACAATGAATCAATTTCAGTAAAATTGGTCTGATTAATACGTTCATCTTAGAAAAGAACATGCTATAACAGTTAGTAACAAATAGAGTTGAACTGAAAAAAGTCTATTTTTAATGCAGAGAACTGCGTATTCAGTGGCTATTATAATAATTATGTTAAGTGATCTTTGAATTTATGGTTAAATTTACCCGCCAAATAGCTTTTGTAATATTGTGTTCATTACTTTCTTCCTGTGTGACTCAAAACTTCGATAAGAACAAATTGGTTATAGAAAAAAGCTCATCTAATCATGAGCTTGCTATGACACGTGTGTCTTTGGGTTTAGGCTATTTAAAGATGGGTAATACTAATCAAGCCAAATACAACTTAGAAAAAGCCAAAATATTTGGGCCGGATCTTGTTGAAGTACATACCGCGTTTGCCCATTATTATGAAACTGTGGATGAGCCAGAACTTACCATTACATCATACAAAAAAGCATTATCAATTAAGTCAGATGATGCTAATACGTTAAACAACTACGGTGTGTTTTTATGCCGCAAAGAGCGTTATGACGAAGCAGAAAAACAATTTTTAACAGCCATCCAAATGCCAAGTTATTTACTGGTATCTGAGAGTTATGAAAATCTCGCCTTATGCCAATTAAAAGCTGGAGATTTTGATAAAGCAGAACGATATTTAGCTAAAGCGATTACTCATAGCCCGAATAGTGGTTCAGCCTTATTTCAGATGGTTCGTCTAGAATACGCTATGGGTAATTATAAAGAAGCGCGTAACTATGAACAAAAATTTGAAAAAGTCACCCGTCGGTTTAAACCTGAGTCGTTAGCTTTAACATTCAAAATTTATCAACAATTGGGTAATCAAAAAACGGCTAGAAATTATGGCTCAATGTTGGTCTCTATGTTCCCTGACTCTTGGGAGGCTAGGCAATATATTCTGAACGGTCTTGAGCGAATTGAAGCAGATGATCTTGCTGAACGTTATCAACAGGCCAAGGTGAATAAGTTAGATAATAAGATAAAAAAACGTACTGTTAAGTTATCACCTAATGGTTATTCATTAGTCAGTTCTGTTAAAAAAGAAGCTTCACTTCTAATTGACAATAGCCAGTCAAAACGTTCTGAGGTGGATTTAAACGTTAATAAAGATAGCTCGCTAGAAAAAGGAGTATATTTTGCTGACAAAAATGTCTCTAATGATGAATTAGAGACTGGCGCTATTTTTATAACAGCCGCTGAAAAAATAGAAAAAAAATCTGTAGCTGAAGTTATAGAAACGGCAATAAGGGCTATTCACGTTGTTGAAAAAGGAGATAATTTATTTAGCATTTCTGTTCAATATAATATTCAAATGGAAACGTTAAAACGTTGGAATAATTTTAATGATAACTTGAAAATTCGTATTGGTGATGAAATATTTATATCAGAACCTTTGAGGGTAAATGACACCGATGACTAAAGATGTAGAAGAATTAACAGAGATTTCTGAAGATATAGCGTCAATGAGCCCTGGTCAAATGCTTGCAAAAGCTAGAGGAAAGTTAGGCTTTTCTCAACAAAATATTGCGACTAAATTAAATTTTCGTTTAAGTTTGGTTGAAAATATAGAAGCGGATGTTTTTGACCCTTGTTTACCAGCAACCTTTAATCGTGGTTATTTATGCACTTTTGCCAAATTAGTGAATATAACCAATGACGATATATTAAAGAGTTACGATAACTTAAATGTTGCTAAAATTGAGTGTGCTGAATTACATAGTTTTTCAAGAAGTACCCACAAAGAAGCTCAAAATAGTTTGATGAATTGGATTGGCTATTTTATTGTCGCTATTTTAATTGGCTCTACCATAGTGTGGTGGTTTCAAGGTGTTGATAAAAAAGACATAACGACTAGTTCGGAAACTATTGAAGTTCTGGTAGGAAGTCAATCTGAAGATGTTTTGTCTGTCACTGATACGCCAATTCAAGAGAGTGAGTCTCAAAAGACGCTGTTTGAGACCCAGAATATCGTTCCTGAACCTTTAAAAAGAGAGCATATTAATAATTCTATGGTTAACGAAAGTCTTAATGGCATCACTAATAATAAGCCGCAAGTTTTGACAGCGGCAACGGCAATATTTACCTTTACCGGAGATTGCTGGGTAAGTATTTATGATGCTACCGGTGATAGAGTTGCTTATGGGGTCAAAAAAACCGGTTATGTCATGACAATAACTGGAAAACCTCCCTTTAAAGTCGATATTGGTCGACCTGCATTAACAAGTATTGAGTTTAATGGTGAGTCAGTTGATATGTCTCGATTTGATAAAGATAATATCGCAAAATTTACCTTACCTATTATTGAATAGCAGAGTTGACGGTTAAAGTTATATAAAATGCTATTTATCATTAAGTTTTTACAAGAGTGTGTTGAATTTTATGTTTAAAGAATCTCCAATAATTCGCCGTATCTCACGCCAAATTATGGTGGGCAATGTTCCTGTTGGTGGTGATGCACCTATCACAGTGCAATCAATGACTAATACTCTGACAACGGATGTTGCAGCCACTGTTGCTCAAATTAAAGCGTTAGAGGCTGTTGGTGCCGATATTGTGCGGGTAAGTGTGCCAACGATGGATGCCGCTGAAGCTTTTCGAGAAATTAAAAAGCAAGTCAATGTGCCACTAGTTACCGATATTCATTTTGATTATCGTATTGCATTAAAAGTGGCTGAGTATGGTGCTGATTGTTTACGTATTAATCCAGGTAATATCGGCAGAGAAGATAGAGTTCGATCAGTCGTTGAGTGTGCCCGTGATCATAATATACCCATTCGTATTGGCGTAAATGGTGGTTCATTAGAAAAAGATATTCAAGAAAAATATACTGAACCTACCCCAGAGGCACTACTAGAATCAGCAATGCGTCATGTCGATATTTTAGATAGATTGAATTTTAATCAATTTAAAGTCAGTGTTAAAGCCTCTGATGTTTTTTTGGCCGTTGGTGCTTATCGTTTATTGGCAAAACAAATTGATAATCCGCTGCATTTAGGTATAACCGAAGCAGGTGGTTTACGTGCCGGATCAGTAAAGTCATCTGTGGGACTAGGCTTATTACTCTCAGAAGGTATTGGTGATACTTTGCGTGTATCTTTAGCTGCGGACCCTATAGAAGAAATTAAGGTAGGCTTTGATATTTTAAAATCACTGAAGCTGAGGAGCCGAGGCATAAATCTTATTGCTTGCCCAAGCTGCTCTCGTCAAGAGTTTGATGTTATCGCTACTGTTAATCAATTAGAGGAACGTCTTGAAGACATGATTACCCCTATGGATGTTTCTATTATTGGCTGCATCGTTAATGGCCCGGGTGAAGCTATGATTTCTGATTTAGGTTTGACCGGTAGTAGTAAAAAAAGTGGCTATTATCTTGATGGTATCCGCCAAAAAGAGCGTTTTGATAACAACAACCTAGTCGACCAATTAGAACAACGTATTCGTGCTAAAGCTAAAATGTTGGACAGTAAAAATCAAATAGACGTACAAGAAATTTAACCATATTTTAAGTGTATTCCGACTTGGAAAATCAATTAGTTTAATTTTGGTAAGTATCAGCCTATAATGCGCGCTGCGCTTTTTTATACTGTACATATTTCATCAATTTTTAAAGAGTAGAGAGAATTACATTCGTGGCAAAAGTCAATAAGGCACTTCAAGCAGTTCGGGGTATGAACGACTGCCTTCCTAATGAAACAAGTATGTGGCAAATGGTTGAGTCGGTATTACGTCGCGTAGCCAGTAGTTATGGTTTTGCAGAAATCCGCATGCCAATTGTAGAACCAACTGCATTATTTAAACGCTCTATCGGCGAAGTGACTGATATTGTAGAAAAAGAAATGTATACCTTTGACGACCGTAATGGTGATAGTTTAACACTTCGACCTGAAGGAACGGCTAGTTGTATCCGTGCTGCAAATCAACATGGTCTGTTATATAACCAAGAACAACGTCTCTGGTATATGGGGCCAATGTTTAGGCATGAACGGCCTCAAAAAGGTCGTTATCGTCAATTTCATCAATTTGGTCTAGAAGCCTTTGGCATTGCTACACCTGATATAGATGCTGAAATTATTATGCTTACCGCGAGACTTTGGCGGGAACTCGGTATTAAAGATGTTGTCAGATTAGAGCTTAACTCTTTAGGGTCAAATGAAGAACGAGCAAAATACCGTGATGCTTTAGTTGTCTATTTGAATGAGCATGAAGAACAGCTTGATGAAGACTCTAAGCGTCGAATGTTAACTAATCCTTTACGTGTATTAGACAGTAAAAACCCTTTAGTGCAAGAGGCATTGACGGATGCACCTAAATTATCAGATTATTTTGGTGAAGAAACGCAAGAACATTTTAATAGTCTTTGTCATCGACTAGATGCTACCGGCATCAAATATGTATTGAACGAACGTTTAGTTCGTGGGTTAGATTATTATAATCGTACAGTATTTGAATGGGTAACTGATAGCTTAGGTGCTCAAGGTACTATCTGTGCTGGTGGCCGTTATGATGGTTTGGTTCAGCAACTTGGTGGCAAAGCTACACCAGGTTTTGGTTTTGCGTTAGGTATTGAGCGTTTAGTGTTAATGTTAACGAGCTTAGAGCAAGTTAATAATATTCGTCCTCAAGTTGATGCTTATGTGATTATATTGGGTGAAGGGACGATGTTAAAAGCAAATGAGTTAACTGAACAATGGCGTGATCAAGTGCCAAATAGTCGAATTCAGTGCCACTGTGGTGGTGGTAACATAAAAAAACAAATGAAGCGGGCTGATAAGTCAGGTGCGAAGATAGCGTTAATTTTAGGTGAGGATGAACTTGCCGGACAAAAGGTCACGGTGAAATATCTCCGTGGTCAACAAGAACAGCAAAACTTGGCATTTGATCAAGTGGCAAGTTTATTAACAAGTTTAATTTAAGGGTATATTGTGGAAGTTTATCAAACAGAAGAACAGCAGGTTGATGCAATTAGAAGTTATTGGAGACAAAATGGTAACTATATCATTGCAGGATTAGCTATTGGTTTGGCCAGCTATGTTGGCTTCAACTTTTATCAAGACAGTATACTTGCTGAAGAAATTGCCCGCTCAGATGCTTATCAAATAGTGGTTGAACAAATTGATAAAGATTTGGTTGGATTTCAAGTGGCAGGTGATGATTTTATTGTGGAGAATGCTAAAACATCTTATGCCTCATTAGCTGCATTATCTTTAGCTAAAGAAACAGCAAGTCATAAAGATTGGAAAAAAACGGCATCATATTTGACTGCAGCAATCGAAAATGCGCCCAATGAAGGTGTTAAAGCAATTGCAACTGTTCGTTTAGCGAGAGTTCAAATTCAATTAGCTGAATTTGATAAAGCATTAGCTACATTAGCGTCAAAACTACCAACATCCTTTAATGCTTCAGTGGAAGAAATCAAAGGTGATGCTTATCTTAAGCAAGGTAAAACTGAACTGGCAAGAACAGCCTATCAATTAGCAATTGCTGCTGATGGTTTGGCAACTCGCCCTGTATTACAAATGAAATTAGATAACTTAGCTCAAGCCATTAATTTAAATGGCGATGTTAAATAATAATTGTCACTGAATGAGGTTTGATGTGTTGATGTTAAAAAGTAAACTGTTTATCACTAAGCTACTAGCAATTTTAATCTTATCTAGTGGGTTAGGTGCTTGTTCATCAACTGATGATGAAGACCCACAAGACATTGTAGCCGAACTAGTAGAATTTGATAAAAAATTTGAACCAAAAGTTTTATGGAATGCTAGTGTTGGTAATGGTGTAGAAAACCACTTTTCACGAATAAAACCAACTGTTGCCTACAATAAAGTGTTTGCTGCTAGTCGTGATGGTGATGTTATTGCTTTTGAGCAAGCGACAGGCAAAAAATTGTGGCAAGCCGACTTAAGTGATCTAGAAGGTAAGCGAGGATTTTTTGATAGCCCAAAATCAGCTCAACTTGCTGGTGGTCCGATCACAGGTATAAACCGAGTGTTTATTGGCAGTGAAAATGGTGATATGTATGCCTTAAACGCAGAAACAGGTGACCTTGCTTGGCACGCAAAAATTAAAGGCGAAATTATTAATGCACCAGCCATTGATCTGGGTATTTTAGTTGTTAATAGTGCCTCTGGTGTATTAAAGGCATTTAATGCTACTTCTGGTGATGTATTATGGAAAGTTCAGCAAGATGTTCCCGCATTAACGTTACGTGGTTTAAGCTCCCCGGTTATCGCCTCTGGAGGTGTTTTAATTGGTCAGTCAAATGGTAGCCTAAGTGTCTATCTGTTGGAAAAAGGACAAGAAGGTTGGACAACTCAGATAGGTGAAGCTTCTGGATCAACCGAATTAGAACGTGTTGTTGATATTGACTCTGCTCCAGTGGTTTTTGGAGATAAAGTTTATTCAGTTGCCTCTCGTGGTAATCTGTCATCAATCGATTTAAGAACGGGTAAAGTGTTATGGAAACGTAAATATTCTTCGTATCGACAAATTTCGATCAGTGGTAATAGTATATTCTTTACTACTGACAGCGGACATATTTATTCTGTTAACCGTAATGATGGTCTAGAGCAGTGGAGTAATTTAACCATGACTAATCGTGGTGTAACTGGACCAGTTGTTTATGATAAATATATTGTAGTAGGTGATGTTGACGGTTATTTACATTGGTTAAGTCAAGAAACTGGAGAAATTGTTGCTCGACATCATCTTGATGGCAGCGGTATTCATAGTACTCCAACAGTTATTAATGATGTTTTATATAGCCAAGCACGTAATGGTGACTTGGAGGCGATTCAAATACCTAAAATGGTTGACGCTAGTCTATAACTTTATTAACTGAGCTGAACTGATTTAAATCAGTTTGTAAGCTAGAATTATTTACGGCTCCTCTGCAATGCGCAGGTGGAGCCGTTATTTGTTATCTAATCGGTACTATTATTGAATAATAGCTACGGATATTAAAGAAAATTGAGGTTTTTATGCTTCCTGTCGTTGCATTAGTTGGTCGTCCCAATGTTGGTAAATCAACACTTTTTAATCGTTTAACACGTTCCCGAGATGCCCTTGTTGCTGATTACCCCGGTTTAACTCGTGATCGCCAATACGGCCAAGCGGAAGTTGAAGAACATCCGTTCATTGTCATAGATACCGGCGGTATACATGGCGATGAAGAAGGTATTGATGCCTTAATGGCTGAGCAATCGTTAATGGCTATTGATGAAGCTGATGCTGTTTTATTTATGGTTGATGCCAGAGCAGGACTGACTTCTGCAGATCAAGCTTTAGCTGGTTACTTAAGAAAGCAGAACAAAAAAGTTTTTTTAGTGGCTAATAAAGTTGATGGTATTGATGCTGACAGTGCAGTGGCTGAATTTTATTCATTAGGTATAGAGGGTGATGTTCACAAAATTGCTGCGGTTCATGGTCGTGGCGTTACTCAATTATTAACATTAGCATTAACACCACATATTGAAGCCCTTTCTCAACCGAAAAAAGAAGGAAGTCTTGAGTTTGAAGATAGTGAAAACCAAGCCAACTTAATTTCTGATGAGGAAAGACTTGCTGCTGCACCTGAAGAAAATGATCGGATAAAATTAGCTATCATTGGTAAACCAAATGTTGGTAAATCAACATTGACAAACCGAATTTTAGGTGAAGACCGTGTGGTGGTTTTTGATGCCCCAGGTACAACCCGTGATAGTGTTTATATTCCAATGGAACATAATGGCCGCGAATATACCTTGATTGATACCGCGGGTATTCGTCGTCGAAAAAATGTAACAGATATTGTTGAAAAGTATTCGGTGATTAAAACGTTACGGGCTATTGAAGACGCCAATGTTTGCTTGTTAATTATAGATGCAAGAGAAGGTATCAGCGACCAAGATTTAAGCTTATTAGGTTTTATTTTAGAAGCGGGTCGTTCACTCGTCCTTGCTGTAAATAAATGGGATGGTTTAGAGGATCATGCTAAAGAACGTATCAAAACTGAACTTGATCGCCGTTTAGGTTTTATTGACTTTGCCCGCATACACTTTATTTCGGCATTACATGGTACTGGAGTAGGTCACTTATATGAGTCAGTTGAAGAAGCATTTGTTTCTGCTACTAAACGTATTTCAACTTCAATGGTAACAAAAATCTTAGATATGGCGGTATTTGATCATCAACCACCAATGAGTAAAGGTCGAAGGATTAAACTTAAATACGCTCACGCAGGTGGTTATAATCCTCCCATTATTGTTATACATGGTAATTTAGCGAAAAAGTTACCAACCTCATATAAGCGTTATTTGATGAATTATTATCGTAAGTCATTAAAAATTATGGGCACACCAATTAGAATTGAGTTTAGAGAAACGAGTAACCCATTCGCGGGTAAGAAGAAACTGAATTTCACTGAGAAAAAGAAAATTGCTAGAGCAACTCAGGGTTATAAAAAAGAATCGTAAATTAATCAAACTATGGGTGTTAGCAAGTATTTACTACTAGCTCCCATTTGTCTTCAGTCATAATTTTCATTAGCGTAAACTTATAATTTCTGGTATTTGGTATTTATTTCTATGAGCAACAGTTTCTTAAAAGTTGATATGAACACTCGGCTCTGTCGTAACTTAGGTTTATTACAGCCTGGCTCAGTTGTTACTATCGATGTTTCT
>Ga0307488_10002710_pt1 | contig 14923 bp, 28 predicted proteins | sample SB02metaG_FD_202248 | JGI IMG/M metagenome (GOLD analysis project Ga0307488, IMG submission 202248) | Sea-ice brine microbial communities from Beaufort Sea near Barrow, Alaska, United States - SB 0.2 | ecosystem: Environmental > Aquatic > Marine > Coastal | place: USA: Alaska | collected... | reverse complement strand
CGTCAATTCCCCAATCCTTGCACACGCGATCTCGGCTTTCCTTCGCAGCCTTACGCGTAAACGACACGCAGGCGATCCGGTCAGGCGCTATGCCTTGCTCAATGCAATCCCTGATCTTGTTGGAGTTAGTCTGGGTCTTGCCAGTGCCGGGCGGCCCAAGGATGGTTTCATGCTGATCTGTCAAAACGGTGGATCCTCTGGTTCAAACGTAACGTCAGGCAGGTCAACCTCACCGCGATGCATCTCCGGTACACACCAGACACGCACAGACTTCCAGTTATCATTGTTATCTTGGAAGCGATAAGTCTTGTCTGACTCCGCTCCATTGTTCATCTCTTTTAAACGTTCGGTGATCTGCCCACGGGTGTATAACGTAAAGTTATTGCGCTTTAAAAAATCCTGTAGAGAACTTAACTTGAAATGCGTCAGGCCGTCCTCGGTCCAAGGCTTTCCCGTTAACAGTTCTTCTGGGCTGTGTGCCTGTATTCTAGAAGTGCAAAAGTTTTCTAAAAGTTCCACGAAGAGACCCTTCTGGGTCAACTCTTCTGGAACCGATATCCGTGTTGCGTCACTTAGAAGATTATCGACCAGATCCCGCCAATCGTTCTCCTTCATCCGGGCCGGCATCTTGTACATCTGCTCCATGCAAGCCCGTTGAAACTCAACCTGCATCTGTAGCTGTTTGGTAGACAACTCCAGGCGAGCGCCGTCCACGTCCACAAACCAGACCGGCGGCTCAGACTCAACAACTGTCAGACCGCCAACCGGAACGTGCGAGTTAGCATCACCTACTCCGAACTTCCGCGACCGGCAGAGCGACTTGTTACAGTGGCCGTGGATAGGCTCAGACTTGCACGTATAAAAATACTCTTTCTTTTCCAGCTGCTCCTGTATCAGGACAACCTCACGCGCCGGCAGAGGGGGAGTGCAGTAATCCTGGTTATGCTTTTCCAGCAACTCCTTCCAATCGTTGGGTGACGCTTGCTTGTAGTAAACGCCCACGTTGAGCAGCGTCATGTTGCGGCCGCCTTCAGGTATCCCAAACTCTGTTAGCTTCTGTAGGCAAGGAGGACCATCCGGCAACACGCCGTTGTCTCCCCCCAAAGATATGTTGGATAGCTGCTTGGCTGTAATCCGAGCCTTCTCGGCCAGTGTAAGAAAGTTCTCCAAGTCCAGAGAGTCGCCACCCTTCTTCAAAGCGTAGCGGGTAGTGTATTTCGCGTTCTGATAAGGAAGGTTAATAAAGTTTCCCACATCGCCGCGTTCCGCCAGCAACTCCTCCTGCTTAGGAAATATCTCGCAGTTTCCCCAACCTAAAACAGATGCAAACTCTGCCAGCCTGTCGCGCATTTCGGATGCTGCAACCTTCTCTGACATAAAAAGATATAGGTGTGCGCCGCCAGACTTGGACCGACACAGGACCAAAGGCAGTTTAAACCTCTTGACCTTCGCAAACAGAACCGGAAGGTCTAAGTTGTAGTCGTCTATGTCCAAGGCCCCAAACAGGCACTTGTTAGTCTCATCAATGGGAATGGACCCAACACCAAGGCTCCCGTCCAAGTGCTCTTGAACAAGCTCCACGGTCAAGGGTTCACGGACAATCTCGTATTTTGCCTGTTGTTTGCCGTTCTTTTGACGACCTAAAACGTCTGTTTGTCCATGGGCGCCTTGAGATCCGGTGAACAGATCAAGGAACCTCTGTGCTGAATTTTCCATGCGGTAAAACGGGTTCCCCTAAACAAAGGGGTGTCGTTTAGGGGAACCCTATTACTCAGAAAGGTACGTCATCAGAGGCTTGGTCTACAATCGCCCCTGCGTCTTGCGGCGGCGGAGCTATTTTCAACGCGCCGCTGCTGATAGAAACGTGAAGTTCCTTGCAGTCTTGGTAGGCTTCCATCGAAGAAACCGGAGCATCCAAAGCAATGCTCCACGAACCCCAAGAACCCTTGTCATTGCCATCCTCAACAGATTTAAGACAATAGGTGTTCGCAAAGGACGGTAGTGTTGCGCCGTTATGCTTCTGCATCATCATCATAGACAGCCAGAGACGGCTCTTCTTGAGTTGTGTCTTCTTCATGTCCACAATTGCATTCTCAAGATTGCCATCTTCGTGGACGATCTTAACATAATGCTGGGCGGTGCGAACCAGTTCGTTACCGTTGGTCAGCAACTCCATGCCTGAGTCTTTGTCACGAACGGCGGTAAGGACATCGTTTGAGTCCGCAGACAGCTCTCCTTCGAATCCGCCGCCTTGGCTGCGCGGTACAAACTCCAGAAACTTCATCTGAAAGAATACAGGGAGTACACAGACACCCTTTTCCGCCGCCCAAACCTTGTTTGTCACGGTGTTAAAGATATCTCCCTGCCCTGCACCCTCAATATACGCAGGGTCATTCTTTTTAAGCTGCGGGGACAAGGCCTGTATGATCCTCAGAAACGGTATCTGTAGATCGGATGATGTTACTTCTTCAAAACCTACTCCGGAATCGGCTGCGAAGGCATCCGCAAGATCGGCCGAAAGTGCTTTTGCTGATTTAGCCATAGTTCATTCTCCTTTGATTTTTGCAATTGTTCCAATGTGTGCGTTAAAAATTTCGAGATCGATTTCTTGACCAGACTCCACACGCTCTCGTATTAACTTTTTGAGCGTCTGAGGTTCGACCCAAGTCTTTGCAGCAGTGTCAAAACCTTTTTCCTCAAGATCCGCTTGCATAGCACGAGCACGATTATCCTCGGATACAGGAAATGAAACGCTGACCTGGTTCTTAATAAAGTCAGACGCACCGATTTCTCGTAAATGAGACAATGCAATGTCGCGCTGCATGGGGTCTTTTGGCATCGTGCCACTGACAAAGGTTGCTAGGCTGACGCTATTTCCGCCGACGACAACCTTTTCCAACCCCGTCTCCTGCATTTTTTGGGGAATTAGTTCATGCAGGTATCGATCTCTGTTCCGCTTCAAAAGTTTGAGGTTCTCCTCGGCACGGACAAGATCCGTCTGGACCTTACCAACCTGCCTTATTAATCCAGCCAATTCCGTACTGGCCTCGGTCGTCAAATCCTCAAACGCATCCGCATCAGCTTCTATCGTTTTCCATAAGTCGGCTTCACTCATAACGTATCTCCTCGTCAGGGTTTAAGTTCTCAATGCCAACACCGCGCAACGATATCTTCACAGGATAGTAGGACTTCTCCATACGATCCCATTTCAATAGATTGACACGGCCTTGGTTGACTTCCGCAGCTATAGCAAAAGATACCCCTATGATGGCGGGGTCGCCCATGGCCAAAAGCCAATCATCATCCGTGAATCCCCGAAGCTTGCGCCTGATTTGAGACACCATGCGTATGGGGTTTATGTGAATCTGATCAAAAGGGCTTGTGAGCGGTTCTAAATCACCCCACCTAGCTGCGGAAACGATATTCACGCGGGGGTTTTCTTGTGTGACGTAGACCGTGCTCATTCGATTTCTCTCTTTCTGAATTTAGACACCATAATCCATCATTTTCTTGTATGCAACACCAAATGTTGTGATATAATGGTATTATGAATTACGATTACAAAACAAAACCATATAAGCACCAAGACGATGTCTTGCGCGTTTCCTGGGACAAGACGGATTGGGCCTTCTTCATGGAAATGGGGACAGGGAAGTCTAAAGTCTGCATTGATACCGCGTCAATGCTTTACGAAGCCGGCAAGATCGACACCTTTATCGTTGTCGCTCCGAAGGGAGTATATCGAAACTGGGCAAATCTTGAAATTCCGGCGCACATGCCTGACCGGGTTACGGAGGACGCCTTAACAGCTATCTGGCGCCCCAGCCCGCCCAAAGCACTCAAGCAGCAGCTCATCAGCTTTATGAGCCCCGCAACAGGCTTCCGAATGCTTATGATGAACGTCGAGGCTTTGAGTACCAAAAAGGGGCAGAAGTTTTTAGCGTCTGTTCTGGAATCGTCTAAAGCTCTTCTTGCCATTGACGAGTCCACCGCGATTAAGTCGCCAAAGGCCTCCCGGACCAAGGCTCTTCTCAAGATGAGTCATCTGGCACGATACCGCCGCATACTGACAGGGTTCCCCGTCACGCAATCGCCTATGGATCTCTGGGCGCAATGTCGGTTCATGAACCCGTATCTGCTGGGTGACTGTGGCGATAACTTTTTCCAATTCCAATATCGCTACGCAATCATGAATAAACGAACCATGGGCGCACATTCGTTCAACCAGATCGTCGGATATCGCAACCTCGATGAACTTTCAGGGCTTTTAAAGAACTTTTCCTCGCGAATCATGAAAGATGACTGCCTTGACCTGCCCAGCAAGATTTACGTTCAGAGAAATGTAACTCTGTCAACAGACCAAGAGCGTATTTATACCGATTTAAAGAAATATGCTCTCGCGCACATCGAAGATGCCGAGTTTATGACCGCAACAAACGTCATGACCCAGCTGTTGAGGATGCAGCAGGTGTTGTCGGGCCACACCAAGTCGGACAACGGTGAGGTCATTGAGGTTGCCGACAACCGGCTCGATGAGCTTATGGGCTGCCTTGAAGAATCCGATGGTAAAGCAATCATCTGGTCCAGGTTCAGGTACGATATTAAACGTATCGCGGCCGCACTGATCAAGAAGTATGGGCCACGGTCCACGGTTACTTACTTTGGTGACACCTCCGACGATGATCGGGTGGAGGCCATCGAGCGTTTTCAGAACGGGGACGCACGGTTCTTTATCGGCAATCCAATGACCGGCGGTTACGGGATTACACTAACCGCCGCCACCACCGTCATCTACTTTGCCAACAGCTTTGATCTGGCTGTGCGGATGCAGTCCGAAGACCGGGCGCACCGTATCGGGCAAACGGAACACGTCACATACATAGATTTGATCGCAGAGGGGACGATTGACGAACAGATCGTCAAATCTCTCCGCGCCAAGATGGACATCGCCAGTGTGGTGATGGGAGAGGAACTGAAGGAGTGGTTGAGATGATGGAAAGTCTAACGTTTGCCTGGCACGACGAAAAGGAAGAAGCGCTACCCTCACCTACAACTCGTAAGAAATTAGACGAGTGGAAACAGGCCCTAAAGGATCCTGGGTCGGAAGGTTTGGAATACGTGTATTATTTAGATTTCTTGGGTGATGTTATCCATGAATTACAAAAGGAATATGATTCGATCCTTGTGGCATCTTGTGAGCCGGTGGAGTTATGACGGAATGGAGGCCGGCCAGTATCCCTTTTTACGAAGTGTCCGAACACGGCGACCTGCGGTTGCTGGTCAATAGATCAAACAGGGTCGCGGGGACAGTCCTGAAGGGGAGTTTCAAAAAGGCCGGGTACAGGGAATACAAGATTCGGGTAAACGGGAAGGGCGTCCATGTTAGCTCCCACCGCGAGGTGTTGATTGCTTTTGTAGGGCCACCTCCAACCCCGTCCCACCAGTGCGCTCACTGGGATGGTGATCCGCTGAATAACCATTACAGTAATCTGAGGTGGGCGACTGCGGCAGAAAACACGGCGGACAAAGTTAGACACGGCCGGCACAGAGAAGGACGAACTATCTTTACTAAAGAACAGGTGCTGGAGATGAGGGCTTTGCGAGACAGTGGAAAGTCCTACGCGCAAATTCAAGAAATCTTTCCTATGTCAAAGGGAAACCTTAGCTCCATCATTAACCGAAATACTTGGGACCACATTTAAAGGAGACTACAAATGCCTGACATCAAGAAATACAAATCCGTTGCCGTGCCAATCCCAACGTGGGAGAAGCTCTGGAAGATGGCCGGAAAAAACCACCGCTCACCCGCCCAGCAAATTTCTTTTTTGGTTGAGACATCAGAAGACGCGCCTACCGACGCGGAAATTCTATCCAAGTTTGCAGCGGTGAAATCATGAGCAGCGATCCGACTCCTGAGGAGGAGCACCTAGATAATCTCTACAACGAGATAAGATCTTTGTTGGAAGGCTGTGGTGAAGTGTCGTCGACAGGCCAAGCGATTGTTCTGATGAGAATTGCTATTGAAAACGGCGGCGGAGAAATCGGCATGACGGGAATCTTGCATGTCATATCCAGCGTGATGACACAGACGCTTGGTATCATGTCAGAGGCCGAAGACGAGGGTGAGATTAAATTCCCTCACAAGGATGAACTCGACGACATCTTACGTGACTTCAACCAAAACAAAACTTCTGAACACTAAACATGCCTACGCATTGGTCCAAAATACTACTGGAAATGCGGAAAGAAACCGGTTTGACGAGGGTTAGGCTCTCGGAGATATCGGGTGTTGGTGTCACCACAATTGAAAACTACGAAAAGAACAAAATAAATGAGCCCTCAATCTATAAGGTTGAGGCGCTCCTTGCGGCCATGGGTTATGAGTTAGAAGCTGTTCAACCCTGACTATTTTTGTGCATAGAAGATATGTCCTCCAATCTGCTGCCGTTTCGCAAGCACTTTGGACCATGACGGCTGAACCCAGGTTGCGTGGTAGTGGGTGGCGTCCTCTAACCCAGCCACCTCGACCTCTGTTGTCGTCAGAAGGATGGCCAAATCACGGGCCGCAGACCAAGGTCTCTTCTCTGCCGGGCGCTCCGGTTTGCCATCGCAGTAGTAGCTGAACTGACACTTATGCCGGATCGGGTTGCCATTCCGGTAACGACCCTGCTTCACAACACCGCAAATCGTGCCCGGATACCGCGCATCACGAACCCTGTTTTGAATTACAATGCCCACGGCCAACATGCCGCGCCAACCTTGATCTCGAGCCTCGTAGTACATGGCCTCGGCTAGACACGACTTATCGTCAGCGAGAGCGGGGCTGGGCGCCAAGAGTAACGCCGCAGCCAATATCACCGCCCTACACATCTGTTTTGATTAACCATAAATATTTGTTGATGTCTTTCCCGCAGGACAAGCAAGTCAACGCGGACCACGAAAAGTTGTATACCTGTTTTGATGTCTGGCAGTGAGGGCAATGGATCGTCTTGCCATCCTTGCCGGCATGGGTCCACTTGGGGACCGGCATCAACGCAACACGCTGCTTCGCGCTCTTACCAAATAACCAATTAAAAAACTTCATTATAAACCTTCCTTTCTCATGCTTTCTTCAACGTGTTTAATATGAAGATATTCAATTTTACGGCGCCAAATCTTTTTAAAATCTGGATCTTTTGCGTTATGCAGAACCTTCGTCATCATGTTAATTTTCTTTTGATACGTCATGTGCGATCCTTATTGCTTGTCCAATTTCTTGCGCGATCTGCGGGACGATTGAGTTTCCCAAGGCACGCAACTGAGATACTCGGTTGGGTAGCCCATTAACCAAGCGACCCACTGCGGGTTCAGAGCGCCAGTGGTTTTCTGGTCCAGCTTCACCTGTGCATTCAGAGGCAGACTGTTCCTCCTGAACTGGCTCGGACCCCCGTTGTTCGCACTGTCCTGAACGGTTGGGGTCGGCCACATCCTGATCCACCGATCCAGGCTCACGGACTTGTTCGTCTCGTAGTTGAGTTTCCCCGTGCTGGGCGTCAGGTTCGTGTTCTGTCGCTCGATGTGATCCATGGTCGTTGGGGTTGGCACCATGTGATGGGGCTTCGCGCCCCCCAAAGTTGAGCCCCAACTGCCGCTGTCCCGCGTTGCCATCGAAGGTGCCATCTGGTTCGCTTTGGCTGTCGGCGTGTGCAACAACCCAGACGCGCTGTCTGAGGTGCGGGGCGCCTGTCGCGCAAGCTGGAATATTAAACGTCCTTGTGGCGTAGCCTTCGCCTTCCAAGTCAGTGAGTACTTCGTCCAAGCCCAGTTTGATGAGCCCAACAACGTTCTCTCCAACAACCCAAGTGGGCCTGAGCTCCCGGATAACTCTAAGCATTTCTGGCCAGAGATGGCGGGGGTCGTCTTGGGCGCGTTGTCTTCCCGCCTGTGAGAACGGCTGGCAAGGGAATCCTCCGCAAACAAGGTCGGGTCGGACGTCGGGAAAGTCGAAGGCTTTGGCATTTCTTATGTCATCCAGTATAGGAACGTCGGGCCAGTGATGCTTCAGCACCGCCTGGCAATATGGATCCTGCTCCACGAAACAGGTAGTGCGGAAATGCCCGGTAGCCTCAAGGCCACGGGCAAATCCACCTATTCCCGAAAACAGATCAACGGTTGTGAGCATTAATACCAGTACGTCAGAACGACTGATATGACACTGCCCAATACGATTAACAAAAAATATTCCGGTCCCATTCTACTCTCCCAATTCTCTTTGCGTTTGAGGCGTTTCCATATTTTCTTCATTGATTTCTCCTTGGCTGTTGCAGCGAGGGCAATCGATATAGCTTTTAGTACTGATCAAGAAGTAAAAGGCGATGACAGAAATATATCCATTGCCGTGACACTGGTCACATATTTTCATTCTATTAAATTACCTTCCTTGCATTTCATTACCTCCAATTCATAGCCAAAAACCTTTAGCAGCTTCTCAAAATTCGATACTGAAATGTCGTCTCCCTTTTCGACCCGGTAAACTGTGTTGCGATGCAGACCCGACAACTTCGCAAGCTGACCGATCTGCATTTTCTGTTCTTGCCTGATCTCGCGGATCACTGCGCTCGTACTCATTTCCTAATCCCGTGATCGACCATGAATTCGTGGGCGCGGCGGCCCTCCACAATAACGTGATTTGCCGTTTCGCAGTCTATCCCGTAATGCTCGGCAAACCGTTCCAGAGTTAAAAAATTGTTGGCCCAATCCAGATACATCTCTCGGCAATCTGTGCGCGTCATATTACTTTCTCCAATTCATAAAGGCCGCAAATTATCTCGTCTTGCAGCTGTCCCTCGTCCAGCTCCGCAGAGTCGCCGCCATCAACCAAGCACAGCAGCGTGTAGTGATACGACGTGATTTCAACGGCAGTGCTTTTTGCACGTGTTTCCGTGCGCGACAACACACGCTCCTTGATTACAATTGTTTTGTAGCCTAGCAGCGTGCGGCTCTCCGCATCGAGCCGGTCGGAAAGCCGGTATTCTGATCCAATGTACATGTCTTTCTTCCTTTCTAGGTGGTAGTTCGTAAAAGTAGCATGAAACATGGACCACTGTCAAATGCTTCCCGTTACATATATACGGGCAAATTCAAAAAACAGTTTTGAAAATAGAATTATGGGTGCAAAAAAGTGTAAAAGTGTAACGGGAGCTAAAAACAGGTCGTAACAGGTTGAAATATATCAAAACTACTCGTTACACTCTCGTTACACCCCGTTACACTTTAGGGCTTCCCGTTACACTTTTCTAGCCGAACGGAGGTTTGACCCTTGTTGGAAACAGGGTTAGTTTTGAGAAAGCTAGTATATAGGAGCTACCGGATGAAACGCCGCATCGACACTAAAGCTGAAGAAATTGAAGAGGCTCACGGCCGTAAATTAACTAATCGACAGAAAGAATTCGCCAGGCACTATGTAGACGCAACGCACTCAAACGCGGAGTGCGCCAGGCTCGCAGGATATTCTGACAAGAACGGCATCGCCAAAATCCAAGCGTACAAACTTCTCAACCCAAAATTCTTCCCGCACGTCGCGGAATATGTGCTGGAAATGCGCGAAGAGCGCGAGCGGAAATATGGCGTCACTTTGATGGGCCAACTGAAACGGCTGCGGGATCTCTCAATGGGAGCCGAAGAGTCCGGTCAGTTCTCAGCTGCGATAAATGCTGAAAAGACCCGATCGGCGCTGGGCGGATTGACCACCGATCGGCGTGAGACAAATCACTTTCATGCGATTGAGAATATGGACCGGGAAGAGATTGAAACTAGGTTGACGGAACTTAGAACATCCCACCCCAGTGTATTCTTAGATGCCGATTATGAGGTTGTTGATGACGCAAAAACCGGAAACTCTGATGTGGAACAACCTTCGGTCGAAGATGCCAAAGAGTTGGAACACCACGCGGATTGAAAACCGTTACGGCGGCGGGATCCCAGACGTTCACGTATGCGCGGAGGGGTTGCCTTTTTGGATAGAGCTCAAAGTTACAAAAACTAACCGCGTAAATGTATCTGCTCATCAAGTTGCGTGGAATTTCGCCTATTCCCAATCGGGGGGCGTGAGTTTCTTCCTTGTTGCGGCCCTCGCATCGTCCAACCTATATCTGTTTGACGGGGTCCATGGTCGGGGGTTAGCGGAACACGGACTGAAGACGGGTCGGGTCGGGTCGGTCGGGTCGGTCGGGTCGGGGTCGGGTCAAGTCGGGTCGGGTCAAGTCGGGTCGGGGTCGGGTCAAGTCGGGTCGGGTCAAGTCGGGTCGGGGACCATGGTTCCATGCCTCTGGTCGGGGTCGGACCAGGTCGGGCTCCGGGAGGCGATGCTCGATATCGTTCGAGGTCGCATTGCGCCGGGGCTCGAGGAAAAATAATACCCTGGCCGGATTTCTCCGACCAGGGTACGGCGGCGGGGTGCACCCGGCCGCCGGCGGCGCCATTATGTGTCAACAACCGGCGCCGTAATCTCTGACAACAAATCCGCTAGTGTCATTCTTAGCCTTTGAACCTTTCGGATCCAGCCCCACGATAACGGGTTGCGGGTCCAAGTGTCGTAGGTCGTGTTCCGTTCCGTCAATGACGGGGTAACCCATGAACGTTTCTGGCTGGCCGTCGCCAAATACTACCGCAACATTTTTGCGATTCGCTAAAACATGTATGGCTTGATCCATGTTCGTCTCGGAAAGGCTAAACGTTAAATGATAATTGCTAGGCCGGTTGGGATTTAGGATCCGCTTCATGCTTTTTGTGTAGTCGACGAATTGAACATCCGGGAATTGTTCCGGCAAAGTCTGGCCGTTATATCCTTTGATATATTCAAACGCGATATCGGTTGAACCGTTAGGCCTTATCGCCAGCTCTTTATTCTCGCGGTCCGCTTTGCGGACCATAGCGCGGACATGGTCCGCCATCTCACCCATAAACGCCGCTCGCTCGTTCATAAAAAATTGAGACTTGGCAATTCTGCTTTCGCGCGTGCGGTTGGTTCCGTTTTCTAGATCCGAAACAATGGCCGCTTGGCCGCTGTACATTCCCAGGCATAAGGCGCGACAACCGGCGCTCGAGTCTGGGCACAAATTGCCAGCGCCGCCGGTACTATGCGGCGCCATATAATTAATTGCGTTTAGCCAACCGTACTTGTCGGCTTTGATTGCTTTCGCGCTATCAGTTGAAAAGAATTTTGTAAATCTAGGCATTGCGAATTCTCCAATGTGTGGTTGTTGACATGGTAAAAGTACCACGAATTCCCAATATATGTCAATAGGTCGGGTCGGGTTTATTTTCAGTCGGGTCGGGACCAGGTCGGGTCGGGTCGGGTCGGGTCGGGTCGGGTCGGGTCGGGTCGGGTTTAAATAAAAAAAACCCCGGCGAAGGATTGCCGGGGCGGTAGGTGGTGGGTCGCGGGCCAGGCTCGATGGCTGGCGCCCCACAGGGAGCCCGGCGACGATACGGCCGCCGAGCGCCTGCGTCAATTGAAGAGGAATGTTTGGAGAATGAGTCGCTCGCGCATTTCCCCCTCGTCGTAATACTCAACGCAACTACCGCAAACCCACCACTTATCGTCTATGACTTCGTGCGGTGAATTGCGAACGTCGAATACATCTCTGCACAAATCGCATGTCGTATTGTCGCCGTAGTTTGGATCATGATTAAACATTTTCATGCTGAAACCTCCAATTTTGTGGCGCTCAACCGTATGGTGATATCGCCACCCGCTAAAATTCTAGCTCTTTGATCGTCCTGTAGCGGTATGAATTCCGCGAAGTCGTCGCCACTCACTGCGTGGGTTTTATCCCATAGCGTGTCCTCGTTTCCTTTCGTGGGTTTGTATCCCCGCGCATAAACAACGGTAATGGTTTGCGCACCCATTGCGAAGTTTTTAGTCGTGGGTGACATTAGATATATCCCGTCATCCTTCACGAGCCATAACCCGTGTTCGCTTGTTGGCTTTTTGTTGTATGGCTTGCGCCGTTCCTGACCCACCGACCATTCTAACATCTGCGCTAGAGTTTTTGCTTTGTCGTTTTTGAATGTAAGTTTGTGCATTGTCTTTCCTTTTGGTTGTTGACAGGCATCATTATACATGGGATACCATGGAGGTCAACAACCAACGGAGAAAATTATGACTTTCAACTATCATACGGACGCCGGCCACGGGTGGCTTGAAGTCTCGATTTCGGAATGCCTCGCCAATGGTCTCACGCCAGAAGACTTCTCGCGGTTTTCATATCGCAGTGAGGAAACGCTATTTTTAGAGGAGGATTGCGATCTACCTTTGTTCGCCAATGCCTATCAAAAATTGCACGGCCAACAAATAGAAACTAGGGACCTGCACGATTCGACGGGTGAACACTTTATCCGAAGCTTGGCAAGTTTGGAGTCAATGTCATGAGTGTCTACAAAGTGTTTACCCGTACATGGTGGATTGAGAACGAAGCTTGGCCGGATGGATTGGAACCATGCGCGGGTAATCAGCGCACGATTGCGCGGAACATTGCCAGCGAGGGCGAAGCGCGTGAGATAGCGCAAAAATGGAACGCGGAACATGACGCCGGCCGCTACTCTTTGAAAGCTGAATACACCGTCGCGTAGTCAAGCAAACTTTCTCTCAAACTTCGGGCGGCCTTCGGGTCGCCCTTTTTTGTGTCCGGCCGCTGCCCGATCGCTGCCCGGCCGCCTGAAAATTGATTTCGATCAAGCTCATTTAATCGTTTGACGTAATACCATGTTTCATGGTAACGTTCTAACGTTACCTAGAAACAAACAAACCAGAAAGAGAGAAAGACAATGGAAGATTATTACGGATGGAATATGTGGGAAATGTCAGATGGTTCATGGCAAGCGCAGCGCCCAGACTGGGAGAACCTTGTTATAACCGCCAACAACAGATTTCAAATGATGCGGGAATGTCGCCGATGGGGCGATGAATAATTTCCGTTTAATCAAATGGGCGTGGCCATGGTGGCCACGCCCAACATTTAGAAAGAGAGAAAGAAAATGCAAACTTCCAAATTGGTTAACGATTACGTTAAGGCCTACCAAAATAAAGGGTTGATTGCGGCATCGATTGTCGAAAAAACGCAAGCGCTTCAAAGAGAATTGAAAGCGCAGGAAAAGCAATTGGCCGAGTTGAAAGAATCAATCATTAAGGAATTAGAAAACTCTAATTCCAAGAGATTAGAAAGCACAACCAATTTTGTTATTTGGAATCCAAGCCCCGTTGTCGCGCATGTTCGCAACACTATGTACGTAAACAGATATCCCAAATCTAAATAATCCCTAGGGCGTGGCCATGGTGGCCACGCCCATTACTTAGAAAGAGAGAAAGATAATGCGATACGAAATTAAAACCAAATGCGACGAATGTGACGGACACGGAAAACGCCAGCACCGAACCGCTGTTGATGAATTCAGAAACAGCAATTGCTATGAATGCAACAGCACGGGATTCATCACTCTATATGAAACCCATGACAGCGAGGCCGACGCATTGGCCGATTATCCTCACAGCCTAGTTCGTCCTGTTCTGAACCCAATGCTTCAGGGTTTGCAAGAACTGTTCGATAAACTCGCAACGGTTCCGCTTTCCAGTGATCAACAACGCGACACCATTGAACGCGAAGCATTGAACCATAAGGAAAGCATCCACGAATTGGCGCAACATAATGCGGAACTGCAACACCGCTTAAGGGAGTATGAGAAATGAAGAACCGTTTGAACGCCCGCGATTTTCTAAAATGGTATTCAAAGACTTCGCACGCTTCGCGAAGCATGACTGCCAATCATCTTTACGAAATGGAAGAGGCCGACGTTAAAGCATTGACGCGACTAGCCAACGATTTGATTGACGACCTAGCACGCCATCGCAAGCGCAAGATTTGCATCGGGCAATTGAACGAAGGCGAGCATCTTGTGAACTGGTAGGGCTGGGATGCCTGGGATATCATGGACTAGGCTTAGGCTTAGGTACTTAGGCCGGAGGTCAATTGACCTCCGGCCGACCGCCGATCGGGCGGGCACGTCGGGCGGGCCGCCCTCCGAGCGGAGCGAGGCGTAGGATAGAGTTAGAAATCTATAATTACTCCTAATTATCATTGGACCCTGGTACTCCCACCATTTTCCAGACCCCCCCACCTTCCTTTTGAAACAATATGCGTCACAATTTTTTTCATATATAATTTCATTTGGGTTAACTGGAGATATAGATGTTAAGTGCGCCGGACGATGTTCTCCGTGAGGTTCTTGCTTTGGAGCAGGCTAAGAAGACGCTTTCTGTGCGGGAGCGGGCTCAGGATGACTTCATGGTTTTTGCGAAGCATGTGTATGAGGGTTTCATTGAGGGTTCTCATCACAAGCAGGTAGCGAAGAAGTTTGAGAAGTTGGCCAAGAACCCTGGTTCACGGATCATTGTCAACATGCCGCCTCGTCATACGAAGTCGGAGTTTGCGAGTTATCTGTTGCCGGCTTGGTTAATAGGCAAGAATCCGAAGTTAAAGATTATTCAGACGACTCATACGGCGGAGTTGGCTGTACGGTTTGGGCGTAAGGTAAGGAACCTTATGGAGCTGGATATTTACAAGCAGATATTTCCGGAGGTTGAGTTACGGGTTGATTCGAAGGCTGCTGGACGTTGGGAGACTGGCCAGGGTGGTGAGTATTATGCGGCGGGTGTTGGTGGTGCGATCACGGGCCGTGGTGCGGATTTGTTAATTATTGATGATCCTCATTCGGAGCAGGATGCGTTATCGGAGACGGCGATGGAGAATGCGTATGAGTGGTATACGTCAGGACCTCGTCAGCGGTTACAGCCGGGTGGTTCGATAGTTGTTGTAATGACGCGATGGTCTTTGAAGGATTTGACGGGGAAGTTGGTTAAGGCTCAGGCGTCGGATGTTATGTCTGA
>Ga0307488_10002709_pt1 | contig 14928 bp, 25 predicted proteins | sample SB02metaG_FD_202248 | JGI IMG/M metagenome (GOLD analysis project Ga0307488, IMG submission 202248) | Sea-ice brine microbial communities from Beaufort Sea near Barrow, Alaska, United States - SB 0.2 | ecosystem: Environmental > Aquatic > Marine > Coastal | place: USA: Alaska | collected... | reverse complement strand
CAAAAGGTAGTACAGCACTCCATGCTGAGGTCACAGATGCATAATCGTTACTTACATCTTCAACATAAGCCCATTTAGCTCCTATGCTGTTTATGTCAACTTGACCGTCTTCGTCTCTTGGTAGAAAAGCTGCGTGACTTAGGCCTTTATCTTCACTGAATATAGAAGAAAAAATGCTATTAAACTCGGAAGTTGCTGCTTCGTTACCGATTACGGTTATAAAGTTATCAACATGATTTGCCATAATACCTCCTAATAAATAATGTAGATGGGCAGTTTCGCATCATACCCAGGACAATACTACTAAGCTACACTTAGATAAGGCACATCATCATAATAACTTTCTTTGTATTTAATCGGATTCACTTCTATTTTCTCAATTGAGATTTTTCGTGAATGATTGACATTCTCAATATACTGTGACACATTTTCAGGTGTGCAAGCATATTGTATAGTGGAACTAGTAATTTCACCAGTGTCACGATCTGTTTCATCGAATGTTTCAGTTACAAAAAATAACGCATAGTTTGCATTCATAATATAGACCCTCACAGTCATAGTTAAAAATAGATAAGGTGAGCAGTTTAAACTCTTGCTCAGGACATTACTACTAGCCGAAGACTGAAGAACCAACAGCGGCATATGCTGCTGCAATCATAGCGCTGCTAGGGACACCTAGACGATATGAAGTTTTGCCAGCCTTGCTTACATTAGTGTAAATAGGCTGTCCTGCTGCACGGAGTTCTGCAACACGAGCGCTGACAGTTTTAACACCAAACATAGAAACTGCTTGTGCGGCTGTCAAAGACTGACCAGAACGAAGAAAATTAAGAATCTTAGCGTTTTGTGTCTTAGCTGCTGCCGTGGTTGTAGTTGTAGTTGTAGCCATAATTAAATCACCTTTAAGTTACTTTCATTTAAAATTAAACGACTTTACGGTCGCTATCTGAGATCACTCTCAAATTCTTTACTATACTAAACATTATACAGAATCAGGGGTACAATGTCAAGCATTAATTAAAACTTTTCTAACTCATTTGTTTCGAGATTACGCATCTCCAAAACAACATACCCAACTTTTTTGCTTTCGGTAACTGAACCTGCCCATGTGCAAGCATCGTTCCAAGACATAAAGCCCATGTTCTCTTTGGTGTGCATACCTGCTTTCATGCCATCTAGATGATATTTAACCATCTCAACCTGACAAGGATACTTAGAGTAATTCATTACGCTACCTCCTGTGCCCATCGTTGGGCTGTTTCTAAGTCTGGAGCATACTGCAACATTGCGCCGGCTGCCGCTTCCATCTCAAGACGGTCACGATGGATCTCGTACTCGATCTGGGCGTTGAGGCGATCACACTCTGCTTCAAGCTCTTTGGTGCTCCACTTGTCCCAATTGAAACGAGGACGAATGCCATTCAACTCCTTCCATCTGTCTGAAATGTAACCAGTAAGATCGTCTCGATTCCATGTATCATTCATAATGTAAGCCCTCACAGCTTGTTTTTTCAGTTTATAAGTACATTATACAGACTAACTACCGAAATGTCAAGCTTTATTTTCACTTTTTTTCCACACTCAAATCAATAACCTATAAACCTATATTGTCTATACAGTATAGCAATATAAAGGGCTATTGTCAAGCGTTAAAAATATAATAGAATCAATGACTTATAAATCGCATCAGACGCTCTGTGAGCGCCTGTGCTGAACGTTATTTCTAGACTATAACGTGTTACTTGGAGTGCTACTTCTTGCTTTCTAGAGCAGATTTGCCGTAAAATGCAGCTACTATAGCAGCAACTGAAACGAAGTAAGTAGGTGCCATATCGCCTAATGTACTGGAGGCATTTTGCAATCCAGCCATTTCAGCAATAACGACAGCGAAAGGATATAATAGCATGCCGCCGAGAGCAAACCATGCCATTTTACGCTGTGCGTCTCGCATGGCATCTTCATCTTCTAATCGCTTTTTTTTAGCGTCCAACATCAACTCCATTTCTTGTGTAGAAAGGTGGCCGTCACTGTTCAAATCGGCCTGCTTTAACTCTTCAGATGAATCAAGCGTAAGTTTTTGTTCTGACATAGTAGTGTCCTCTTGGGGTTCTACTATTTATAAATCTTAAAACTTAATACCTTCAAATTTATCCGAAGAAGTTCCTCTATCGAATACAGGTGTTGAATCTTGCTGAGACGCACCTGAATCAGTTAATCCAGCCTGAGAATCTTCTAAGTCAAATAATTTCATTCTTGACCTGTCAACACCTATCATAAATCTTTTGTTTGAAGTAGGATCAGCATAACGATTCTTCAATTGCTTCACCATTATCACACCTTGTTTCTCTAACTCTTCAGTACTTATAAGAGCAACCATGATGTCTGCTGTAGCAGGAAGACCGAAAGATTCTGATGTGTCTGTCAATTCTACATCACTGTTACCATAGCCACTACGAGTTGTTTGTGTAGCAGTAACAACAGGAACATTAAACTCGCCTGCAAGACCTCTAAGCTCTTCTGCAATACTCTTAATGATTGTATATGAGTTTGCTGCTGACCCTGCTTTGAATCTACTACTCGCACAAATGTTCAAATAATCTATGAAGATTATATCAGGCATGAAATTTCTTTTCAACTTCAACTCATTCAGTAGTGCTTTAAAATGTCCTGCATGTGCAGATGCAGTAGGATATTCTTTGATAATAAGCCTACCCTGAATCTTATTGTTTATCTTATCAATCCTGTCATCAAACATTTCTCTTGATAAATCTTTCAATTGCTGAATAGGAACATTCATTAGATTTGCATCAATACGCTCTGCGATTCTTTCTTCTGCCATCTCCATAGTAATATATAAAACATTTCTGCCTTGAGCTATATGACCCGCAGACATGTGACACATGAACAATGATTTACCAACACCTGTACCTGCTAACGCCACATTCAGTGTTTTGTTTGCAAGTCCGCCATCAGTAATCTTATTAAACATTTCTAGGTCAAAAGGTAGTTTTTCTTCTAATCTATGATAGAAATCATATCGCTCAGGTGCGTTATCAATATAGTCATGTCCTACATTGTTATCAAATCCTACCGCAAGCGCATCAGACAATATACTAGGCAAAGCGTCTTTACCCATATCCTTATTACGACCATCTATTATCTGAATACCTTCCATGATTGCATTATATAGAGCTTTGTCTTTACAAAACTTTTCGGTTTCAGTTAATAGCCATTCTGAGTTACTGTCTTCGTTCTCAATATCATTTACAATTTCTTGAATCTCATTGTATTGAGTTTCTGAAACCGATTTGTCATCTGTAACAGAGATGATAATAGCTTGCTTCGACGGAGGCGCATTATAATTAACAGTATACTCTGATATTTTATTAAATATAACTCGCTCTGAACCATTCGAAAAATACTCAGGCTTTAGAAAAGGAATAACTTTTCTGAGGAAGTCTTCATTATAACATAGATTAGATAGGATAATTCTTTCAATGTTTTGTTGCACTAAATGTTTTCCTCACGCATAAATTCTTCACGGATTATTTCAACACACTCTCCACACAGATACAATTCTTCTGCATCTGTGTGGAAACATATTGCTTCGTCACTTTCATAAATCGTCATTTGACAACGATCACATGCACCCTTAGACTTCAATTGCTTCGTAAACATCTGCGATGTCTTCCTCAGTGATTTCTTCTTTCATTATGCCGTCTGAACTTGAGATTGTATATCGTTTTTCAATCCAATCGATGAATGTCTGATCTTGAAGAATAGGCAACCAGAAATCCTTAGTGTAAGTATCTTTGTTTCTTACTTTAGGTTCTACTGCTTCTCCTGAATCAGTGTCTACTCTCTGATACCAACCGTTGCTAGGCTTGATAACATGACCTGATTCCATTGCCATATCAAGCAGCCCTGACCACTTTGCAATGCCGCCTGTGAACGATACTTCAACAGGAATCTTAGATTTCTCACGAACGAAACGAGACTTCTCAACATTGATAATGAAGTTATAGCCTGTTAGGTCTGTACCTGTCTTCTCTTGTTGCCGACCAATGATGTAGATATTATCTGCTGAGTAGTAGATACCTGTCCCGCCTGACACAACTGCCTTACTAAACATTTCCATAGTCTGATAAGTGTGATTCACAACCACCATAGGAATGTCTTTGATTGTTAAGTGAGGCGTAATCATTCTGAACAATGACTTCATCTGCTTTGCTCGTGTCATATCAGCAACAGACTTACCATCAAGTGCATCATCAACTTCTTTCTTAGATGCTAAGTTGCCAACAGAGTCTACAATCACAATAACATGATCGCCTCGCTCAAAGCCATTCATCTGTGACATTGCATCATGCTTCAACTGTTCGATGTCTGTGATAGGCGTATGAATCACTCGGCTAGTATCAATACCAAAAGTATCGAAGTATGCCTGCGGTGTACCAAACTCTGAATCGTAAAACAAAACTACACCGTCATCATACTTGTCTAAGTATGATTTAGCAAGCAACAATGAGAAAGCAGTTTTGAAATGCTTAGAAGGACCAGCAAATACTGTCAGCCCAGGAGTTAACCCACCGTCTAGCTTGCCGCTCAACGCAACATTCAGAGCAGGGACAGCAGTTTGTATTAAGTCCTTTGCACCAAAGAACTTTGAATCAGTGAGAATAGACGTATCTTTAATCGTACTATTCTTCTTCAATTTTTCTAATAAACTCATTTATTTCTCCTACCATACTTTTATAATGTGAAAAACTACAGGCTTCAAAAATCTAATTTCATGCCTTCGTCCATCTATGTCTTCGAATATGAAAATTTTAGGTGTAGTCTTTATCAATTTAGATACTTGATATGTATCCATTCGTGTTGTTTCAGTCCTAGAGCCGTCTTCGTGATATATGATATCCACTGGAACGGTAATTATTAATTCGTGTTGTTCAAACCACAAACTTGTCCACCAAAGCTTTATTCTTTTCATGGGTATCCCCCTTTCATATTATTAAATACATTGTACATAATATAATACCATAAGTCAAGCACTTTAAGAAAACAAATCTTCCAGTGTATGTGTCTCTTCGGTTTCCCATCCTAGTGATTTAACGATAGTGTCCATAGGATCAAGAAAGGCTTTTTGAAACATTACATCATAATCTACATAGCGATGTACATTAAACTCAGCAGGTATTTTTGAGTTGAATGATATGCAGTTCTCACGCATAGTATTAGGCTCTTTTAAATACAAGAACTTTACTTTGTCCCCTTCTTGTATTTTCTCATACTTGTGCGAGATATTATTTACATCTAAGTAATGATTATACAACAAACTTCCTCGAACGTGTATAGGACAACCTTTAGCGTATATGTCAGTATCGCAAGTGTATTTGCCGATATTATTACACCCTCGAGGAAATGCGATCTCCTCAGGAGACATTGACTTAAATTCTTTTTGCGTTTTCTCTATAAACTTTTGAAGAGTTTTCTCATCTGTAGTAAGAGTAAGCCTAACAGCTTCCTTCAAACTAGCCCGAACAGGTGCAGGAGTAGATGATCTAACAATCTCTAATCCCATTACCTTCAATTGAGGAACTTGATAACGAGTTCCTTCATTGTCATACACATTCATAGCGTATCGCTTCTTAGCGATCCAAATAGCCTTGTCTGCTATCGCTTCTCGCTTGAAGAATATCTTTTTCTCATAGGCGTGTGTATAGTCTACTAGTTTGTCCATTGCTCTTGATATGCAAGGTTCAATTTGATCTGTGCCAATCTTATCGAGTATGTCAACTAGTTTATTCGTATCTTTGTCTGCAAAGAATTTGTCAACAACGGCTTTGAGTGTGATGTAACAGGAGTCAGTGTCAGAATAGAAACTGTAGGTTTCTCCTTTTGTCCCGCACACTTCATTAACATACTCATCCAAAGCAATTGCAGTTTCACGAATGATAACTTGCCCTGATAGTGTGATGCCTTCTGCTATTCGAGTATCAAAAAATCTGAAGTACTCATTCGCCATCGCACCATAAAGTGAGTTAAGTTGAATCTTACGAGCCATCTGAAAGTTATTGTATTTAGCAATCTCGTTCTTATACTTAGGATCTTTCGTGTCCTCAAGTAACTGTTCAGACTCCTTCATCAACTTCTTATATCGCTGTCTATCATCAAAAAACTTTTGTACAATCTCTGGCATATATCCTAGCTTATCACGAGAGAAGCATTGACCGTTAGATGCAACCGCATACTTACCATCAAAGGAATACTTTTTCTCTAACATGCCATCAACAGTCACATCGTACACTTCGCCTGGCACTAGCGTCTCAGGTGACATGTTGTATTGCATGATGATAGAAGGATAGAGTGAGGTTGCATCAAAACTCTCGACCCATTCGTATTGACCTGGAACAGGCTCTTGCACATATGCACCTGCAATGCTACGACTTTGCTTACTTTCCTTCTGTCCAAAGACAACGTTCTGTTGCCAAAGATGATTGTACAGCAAACAGTCCCACGTTTTTACAGGAGAAGATACATCGGAATAATTCATCTTACCATCATATGCCATAGTAAAACAAAGTTCAATCAATTTGAGCTTGTCTTCTAATTCGTCAACAAGCACAGTATCAATAATATTATATTCTACAAACAGATTCCAATCTTTTTCGTAAAACTCTCTGAACGAGTCATGCGGATTTTCTAACTTTTTGTGACCCAATTCAACTTCAGTAATGTGATCCAATTTATAAGATTCACGAGTGACATAAGTAAACTTCTTGTACAAGTCAAGATAGTCTAACTGAGCGACTCCCCATAGTTCATAGCGTAAGAATTCACGAGCGCCTAGTTTTACGACATGCTTCTTAACAAGATTGAAAGGACTAAAGGCTTTTTTCATATCGTCACCGAACAACTTGTCGGTACGAGAAACTAAATACGGAATATCAAACAACTGAATATTCCACCCAGTCACTACATCAGGAGGATCCATAGCCCACCAGTTTAAAAAGCTAGTAAACAATGCCTTCTCGTTTTCACACCATCGATAGTCTACATTCAAGTGAGCGGTATGTTCAGTAGGAGTGTACTCACCGCAGCCCCAAGTAATAATCTTCTTAGTAACCGCATCTTGAATAGTAATAAGTGTGACTTGCTCTAGCGGATTGTTGACATCAGGAAACCCGTTATCAACTGTCGTTTCAATATCTATTGATATGAGTTTAATTTTACTCTGATCCCAATCAACTTCGTCAGGAAACTTTTCAGTTAGATATTGATAGTTCCAATCAGATTGACCATAGATAGGATAATTAGAAACATCTGAATAGCTTTGAATGAATTCTTTTGCTTCAGTATTAGATTCAAACTTAATAGGAGAAACAGATTCTCCAAACATAGACTTGTATATGCTTGGCTTGTCGGAGGGGACAAAAAGAGTAGGTTGAAAATCGTGTCTAGCTGTTTGTCGTTTACCTGAGGTGCTTATACCTCTGTAAAGAATTTTGTTGCCGTAGTGTCTAGCGTATGTGTAAAACATATAAACTCCCTATCATTTCAACTATTATACAACGATAGAGAGTATATGTCAAGCACTTATACAGATACTTTTCCTTCTGATATGAGCCTCTGGCGATTTTTCATATGAGCGTCTTCTACATCGTCCTTAGATTGACCCTCATACAGTACAGCATAGCCTTCTTTCACTAGAATCTCACCTGCAAGGCAGTACCTGTCTTCAGCTTCATAGTAAACCTGAAAGTCTCCTAGAATTCGTCCGAACTTACCTTTCATATCCTCGCCGCCTTTTGCTACACGAGTTTTCAGTACAGCAGTTTTTCCTAATAAACTTTTCAATCTGGCACCGGCAGCTTTTCCAAACTTCTTTTCCACCTTATCTCTGGTGCGAGACTCAGGTGTGTCGATGCCCATGATACGGACACGCTCATCCTTTAACCAGACACCAAATCCGAGATCGATGTCAACGTCTACGGTATCCCCGTCCACGACTCTTCTTATCGTTGCTCGGTATTCGTACATAGTGCCTCCTTTTCTAGTTCTTCTATCTTTTCAAAATACTTGCCACGAAGAAGAGTTATACCTGTTAAATTGATTATGCGGTCCAAATCTTCAACAACAATTTTTAATGTTTCAGCATCCATGATTTATCCTGTGATGATTTGTTTAGGTGCGGGGGCAGCTACTTTATCATCAGGAACAACAATACCGCTACCATATCTGTTATTGTATTCATTCAACAACGCAGTAGTGGGATTATATACTGAAATGACATGCGTAGGCATGATTGGGATGATTTGATCTTTCGCATACGGGCAGTATGGGGTAAGGCCAAGTACATATTCATACTCATTCTCGGGCTTAGGTCTCATCATAATATAACACGGTTTAGAAATTTGAATCATCTTACCGCCTTCAAGATTTATCTCAGTAACATCACCGATGATATCTTCGCCTGAAGAAAGCTTTATAATTTGTACGTTGGCCATAATAATATCCTATTTATTTCACTGTAATTTCTTTCGGTTTTTTCTCCTCAGGAATAATCCTAACGAGAGAAATGTTAAGCATACCATCTGTAAACTCTGCACCTTCTACTTCTACATCTTCTGTCAAAGCAAAAGTTCGTGTAAAGTTTCTAGCAGCAATGCCTTTATGATAGTATTCTTTTGTGTCTTCACCTCTATCTTGTACCCCTTGGACAACAAGTTTATTGCCTTCTGGTACAAGATGTATGTTGAACTCTTCTTTAGAAAAACCTGCGGCTGCAAGTTCTATTACAAAGTGTTCATCATCTTGTTTAATGATATTGTAGGGGGGATAGTTGCTTGCAATCTCTGATACATTGTTGAGATTGTCAAATATACGATCAAAGCCCACTGTGAATGGTCTTACATTATCTAAAATTTCAGCCATGTCGGCTACATTGAACTTACGAGTTACCATCTTGCGTCTCCTTTTCAGCGAGTATGTAATGGGATCCTTGCGGCATCCCGGGTATTGGTGTCAGTTCATCTGACACTAATATTTATACATCATTTATATGCTAACGTCAACTTTTTTTATCTTTTTTTGCCTATATTGTATTTAGGCACTAATTCCCATTCAACTTTTTCTTTGAACGAAACAATTTTAACTTGGCTCATCGGACAACCTGACAATTCTTCTGTATTTAATATAGAAATTAAACCCCATTCCTGCAATAATTTGGCAATAGTGTTTCTTCGTTGTATATCATTTTCAGTAAAGTCAGCAATCTTGCCATCTAAAGCAAATAGCTCTTTGAAATGAGTTATAAAGTATCTGCCTTGCTTATGAAGAATGTGGCAAGACTGATAAAGAATTTGATCTTTGCGGGAAGCTACTCCAATCCTAGAGAGTGTTTCTTTTATTTTAAGAAAATTTTCTGGATTGTCTAATTTTATCTCCAAGGGAGAATATCCAGGATAATCAATGTCAAAAAAATTACTACGGTCATCCATCTTTATTTCACCTATATTAATGCTGTTCAATTTAACATAGGTATTTATACTTTACCACCTTTAGAGGTTCTCAATTTTAGTTTTATTCGCTCAATATCATCGTTGGAAAGAATTCGCAATGCTTCTTTAGCTTTGTTAAAACTGTACCCAAAATATTCTTGTATCGCTTCTAAATCAGACTCTTCAGGTTTTAACCATTTATTGTATCGTTTACCTTTCCTGATTACTGCTCTCAAAAAATCATACTGCATTCTTGCATCTATGTGAGGTCTACTATTCATCTCATTAGCAGCAATTACAGTGTCATGCCCGAAGCTCAATGCACGGTTTACTATAAAAGGATTATACTGAGATTCAGCATGTTCAGTATCCATTAAATCTACTTTAGTATTACTAATGCTGTCGGCAAACTGAAAAGGACTAATCTTTGATATCTTTTCTTCGTAATCTTTTTCGTTCACTACTTCAACAGGCGGACCCAATTCTTCAAGAAAACTCATATTATTTTATTCCAAAAAGCCGTCTTCTAGTTTTAGTTATCAGTTGTCGTATCTTTTGCACTATGATATACAATTTCTTTATGTTAGCCCAAATAGCAGAAAGTATGGCTTTAATACCATTGAGAATTCCTAAAACTATTCGTTTGATGCCATTAAGTATTCCTAATACTATTGTTTTAATACCAATAAGTATTCCTAAAACTATTCGCTTAATACCATTAAGTATTCCTAATACTATTCTTCTAATAACGTTAAAGATTCCTGATACCACTTTCTTTATAGCAAACCCGATAGATGAGAATAGTCCGGTTATGCCGCTAGAAGCAGTTGATGAAGCAGTCTTGACACTAGTAGAAGTGCTAGAAAATAAGCCAATCAGACCTCGAAGAATGTGCCATTGTCTGACTTTTTTATACTTTACTCTAAGTATGCATAGAATTTCATCTGGTAAGAACTCGAGGAATTCATTATGGTCGTGTATGTGTTCCCATCCAATTTGACCATCATCATCAAATATAATACCTTTCACCCAAACTTCATGTGAAAAGCCATTTTTAAAAACCACTCTGACCTTAGAGTGATAATCTACTGTTGAAAATTTAGTTTTCATTTGAATGTCACCGACGCTTCTGTCTCTATTACTACTCTTGCCCCGCAAGGTAGAATTGGTTTGTCGTTACCACCATAAAACATTTTACTAGGACCGTGTATCTCTACTTCATGGCAGTAAGTATTTTTCCTGCCTTCTTTGATAGTAATTACAGGTTCATTAGTCCCATGCTTTTTGTTAGAACGAATTTTATGTTGATTAACGTGTATATATTTTATCATTTGAATTTCACGCTTGCCATTATTTCAGTCAAACAGGCTATAAGATTTATCTCTTGATCGGCCACGAATGCCGATTTATACTGATAGTCTGCAATAAGAAGAACCATCTGAGGAACAGTAGAAATTTCAGTAACCAAACTATCAAAAATAAATCTGAATATACATTGAGGATCACTATCAACATTGTTAGCAACCCACTGCCTCATCTTCTTCCAATCCTTTTCTTTCAAAGAATTAACAAGTTCCTTCGTATTTATCTCTGCTATATTGTTAAGGATTCCTTCATCAATAGTACCAGCAGAGCTATATCGTTGAAGTTCGTTTATGACTCTACGATAATCAGGGAAATATTTCATTAGCAGTTCTGCTAATACCGGATCTTTGTATGTAACTCCTTCACTATTAAGGATGCCTTGCATACGCTTCATAAACTTAGTTGCAAGTACTGCTTTATCTTTCTTGTCCGACTTAAACTCAATTACAGTTGTTCGGCTATGTAAAGGAGCTATGATACGCTGCTTATAATTGCAAGTAAATATAAATCTACAATTTTCTGAGAAGTTTTCTATGAATGCACGAAGAGCAGGCTGTACACTATCCTTGTTAAGATAGTCAGCCTCATCGATGATTACGACCTTAGTTTTACCTTCGAAACTGATAGCACTAGCGAAACTTTTGATCTTAGTTCGGAGAGTATCGATTTGACGACCTTCATCTGAACCATTGATAACAATATAATCACAACCGAGTTCTTCACATAAGGCTCTAGCAACTGTAGTCTTACCTGTGCCTGCTGTACCACAAAGGAGAAGATTAGGAACTTCTCCTTTCTTTAGAAACTCTTTAAAAGTCGCCTTTGTATCTTCAGGTAGGATACAATCATCGATTGTTTGGGGTCTGTATTTCTCGACCCAGAGGAAATGTTCTTTCATCGTTTACACCAGTCATAATATATTTTAATAAGAAAAAGAACAAATTCACTAACCAAACTTCTCTTTAATTGAAGTATCATCGTTGATGACTAACTCAATGTGCCTACCTTCAGTCTCATCTTCTGAAGAATTATCATCTTCGATAGTTACTTCTGATTCGAGATTTTCTTTACTAGGATTCATCTGCTGCTCCGTTAAAAACATCTGCATCACCTGTCATTACTTTTTTAGCAAAACTAATAGCAGGACCAGGGCGAGAGTATATGTACTCTATAGTCTCGCCAAATTTATTAAATTCTACTACCCAACCGTTAGTAGCTTCTCTTATTTGAATTTCAAGGCGATCTTCATTCATTATGAGATCTCCGAAGTCTTATCAAGAGCCAACCAATATTTTACATCAGTATTAGTATTTATAAGATGCATGAACCTTTTCTCGGAAATAATAATACGATAATCGCCTGAGATGACTTTTAAGTTTTCAATCTGAAGATGTGCTGCAAACTTCTTTTCACTAGCACCAATAACTTGCTTGAAGCTATTGCTCTTAGCAGTTGCCGGATCACCTACAGTAAGAACAACCTCAGAACCATCACCTATAATACTCATCATCGGTGCTGCTGTAATACCAACTGCCTTCATCACCATATTTAAGTCAGTAGCAGAAAGATCAAAACTGAAATAATCATCTACTTCAATTTGCTTGTCAGGAGCTGACACAATGATCTCAGGATCAGCGTAGTAATATTCAAACAGACTGCGATCCTTTGATACCGTGATTGACTCATCACCAAAAGCTACATCAGTATCTTCCATCAGAGTCAACAAACCTAACAGACTGTTAAGATCGTATATTGCAAACTCACGATCAAAGCGTTCGGCTACAGTAGCACGAGCAAAGATATTCTTGCCAGCACTGATAGTAGACAAAACATTACCTTCACGGATCAGAATGTTAGTGTTAACACCTGCGAAGTTTTTTAGAACCGAGAGTGTATCGTTACTTATTTTCATAATATATCCTTAAAATTTATTGTACCTACAGTATACATAACTTGTAGTTCAAAGTCAAGAGTTTATTCTATCGTGTTCATTCAATGCTAGGAATGCATAATGAATCACTTTCAAGATGTCCTTACGATGATCAGCCGGTTCACCTTTCTTACCGTATCGAGCATTGTACTTATCGACATTACCTAGAAAGAATCCTAGACCGTGTCCTCTGTCTACGATGACCTCAGCGGACTGTAGTCCGCCTTGACCGTAGTGTCCGCCGTAAGTAGAGTCTATGTAATCCATAAACTCTTTTACTAGGGTGTCTTCGTTGAACTTGTATATTTTCTTGCTCATTATGGAACATAGTCCTCGTGTATAAGATTAAGTTTACATCTTGTTTGAGATTCGATATCTCTAATTATTTCATCTAAAGTTACCGTGCTATCAAACGCCTCTGTGAGAAATCCTTCGTGATCAGGAATTCTTTTTTCTAAATATAAATTCTTTATATTAATCTCACAAGTTTTAATCATACGATCAGTTTTACCTTCATATACTCTAGCAAAACTAATCCTATCTCTGATACTTTTATCAGGTTGTTGTAAACCTTTATATAGAGTTTTGTATCTTTTGTTTAAATTTTTTCTCTTTTCTACTAAACCGATCTTATAATTAAGACCGGTGTAGAAAATATACAGCAAGAAGTTTGATTTATACATACTGTTTAGCCAATTCACTGAAAGCAATACAATCTTCTATCTCTTTCATTGTAGTAGGATTGTCATTACAAACCAAAGCCATATCAATATCTTTACATCCTCGCTTCTTTAACAGTTCCATAAGCATCTTAGGGCCTCGTATTGCAGACCAGTTACGACCAGTCTCTTTAAGCATTGCGGTTAATTCATCTGTGACATACTGCTGCCCTGTCATATCAACCACAAGATCCCGCCAAGCAGCAATCACGGATTCATTGTTTAAGTAACCACACTGTGAAGCAAGCTCCCAAAATCCCCAAGTGACTTGACGAGTAGGATCTTTTTTAAGCTCATTATCATTGCCAATAAACTTAAACATAGCTTTTAATACAGAATAAGGCACTGCCCAAATGCTGTGATGTGATACCCCACATGGAACTTTAGTGTCTTTCTCGTCCAAGTAGCGAAAACCAAACTCTTCAAAAAGATTTTGTTTTTCGGCGAACATTCCATACTCGTCATTTCCAGTAGGAGTCTTTCTTTCCATAAGAATTGCTAAACGAACTCGGTCATAGTGTTTAATATCTGTGCGACTTTCACAATTAAATTCTAAAAAGAACCACTCTTCAAACCAATCAGGCTGATCACGAAATACTATGCAATTTACTAAATCATCTGAGTTGCCTAGAGAGGAATCTGAGACACCATGCTGCTGACCCTCTATTACATTAAAGGACCCGTATTTATCAACATTGACAAACAGCGGAGTATTTAAAGCTTGTTTGAAGGCAAGAATCATTGCCTTTTGAGCAGGGAATAATGATGCTCGCTGACCAGGCGTTTTTCGCTTAAGCTTCGACCTAGGAATCTGTTCCATAGTGTACGCAGGACCTGCCGCCTTTTCTTCATCATACTTCTCACGCAGACGAGACATGACCTTGTCATCAATCTTATTGTAATGAACTGATTCTTTAGCTAAGTCAATCAAAGACACATATATACCTTCCCAGGTATTGATCGCAGATAAAGGATCAAATGGATTGTTATCTGCGGTAAAATCAGGGTTTCCGGTAGTCATTTTTTTAGTCCTCACTAATAAAAATATAGTATAACAAAGTTTTGTGATGATGTCAAGCCTTAATAGCTGACATCATTTGTAGTTTCTTCCGAGACCTCATCCTGCTCGTTAGAAGGATCGACCTTAGTGTACAAATCGATGAAGGCTTGCTTAGTGTCCTCATCAAAGCGATTTGTACACAGTGTGATTGCTTTGAGCTTGTTCTTAAAAACAGCATAAGCATTCACAATATGTTCCAGCCTTCGAGTGCTGACGAGTTCATCGATAGCACCTTCATTAAAGGTCTTACGGATAACATCAGACCATGTGACGAGATGTGTAGCAAAGTCCTCATCGACACACCCTGCACGTTCCATCTTGTTGAGAACAATCTTCTTCTCAACTGACATTGTAG
>Ga0307488_10002708_pt1 | contig 14930 bp, 13 predicted proteins | sample SB02metaG_FD_202248 | JGI IMG/M metagenome (GOLD analysis project Ga0307488, IMG submission 202248) | Sea-ice brine microbial communities from Beaufort Sea near Barrow, Alaska, United States - SB 0.2 | ecosystem: Environmental > Aquatic > Marine > Coastal | place: USA: Alaska | collected... | reverse complement strand
ATGCAACTAGCACCAAATCAAAACGATTACCGACTTTGTCTACGGCATCTTCAACAGTTACGCGAGCCATTTGGTCTCTCCAACAATCAAAATTTATAAAATAGCTGCGTAGTTTACTGATCCCTTCATTATTAAGCAAGCGGATCCGCCTAATTTCAATTTAAAATAGTGGTCAGCTCATTAAATAATCGTTGAAATTTCATCGCTTGTTGACTTTGCTTTAATCTTTGATTATTTACAATAGTGTTTAAGTCGCTTAACGCTTGCTCAAAAACATCATTAACGATGACGTAATCAAACTCTTGATAGTGTGAGCACTCACTTCTAGCAGCGGCCATACGTGATAAAATTATTTCATCTGAGTCTTGACCACGACCACGCAAACGTTTTTCTAACTCGCTTTTAGAAGGAGGACAAATAAAGATAGTCGTCACTTCAGGTTTTTTCATGCGTACTTGCTGGGCACCTTGCCAATCAATATCTAAAAATACATCTATACCTTGCGCAAGTTGATCATCTATCGCTTTTTCTGAGGTCCCATAATAATTGCCAAAAACCTCTGCATATTCATAAAAAGCATTTTGAGCGAGTTGTTTCTTAAATTCGTTGACTGAAACGAAGTGATAATGTTCACCATTATGTTCGCCTAGACGGGCTTCTCGGGTAGTATGTGATACTGAGACTTGCATTTTGCGAGCTTTTGTTTGCTCTTTTGGAGAATCCGCTGCCTCTGCTGGATTTAGCAATGCATTGATTAAACTAGATTTACCTGCACCACTAGGTGCAGATAGAATGAATAAATTGCCGCTTACTGTCACAAACTTTTCCTTTACTACATTAAATTATTTGGATGCCTATTGTTTAGCCACAAACTAAACTAAGAGATCAGTATAAGTGGGTTAGTTTACTATGCTAACGCTCGTAGCTCAAATAAAGCCTTTTATTCATCGGGAAGTGGCAGTTGCGCCTTAATTCCACTTACCGCCTTAAGTTTTTCATTACACTAGCTATAGATACTTTTAATAATAATGAACTTTATCGTTGTTAGCCACTCATAATATGTATATGAAGTTTATTTCCCCTTAATGTTTCATGTTTTACAGCGCGTTTTATTAAACGTGCTTTTTTTTGTTCAAAATTCAATGCGCTATACAGAATAACGTTTGCAGCGGCAGAATTGGCACTATAATATGCCCCGGGTGAAGTGTTTATTAAAGTAAAGGTTGATATTTATGGGCAAAATTTTTTATCTCGTTGTTTTACTACTTTTCTACTCGGCTCAAGTCAGTGCATTAAAATTTTCTGTAGAACATCCTCAAAATTTAGGAAAAATATCCTCAGGTGACAATGATGCCTTGTGTGACGTTGCTAAAAATACTGAGCGCTATCTTAATTTATATGCTGATGACCATTTTGCCGTACATGCTGGCAAGATTATTACTGACAATTTAACGGTAGATCGTGTCAAAACCACCTTGGCCTTTATTTGCAAAATCAACCAGGAAGATAGGCAAACCAATCAACCAAGCCGACTTAACAATACTGATTATTTATCCCAACATTTTGATTTTTATCGCTGGACACCAGATAAAGCTTATGCAGATAGCATAGCGACTAAAAGTACCAACGCCAACAAAATTCGAATGTTAAATAATATTCCTACAAAAAAGATTTTGTTAACAAAATATTATACTAAATTACTCAACGGTAGCTCAGTACAAACCCAAAAGTATAACCAAGCACTTTATGCTCTCCCCTTTGATGAAAAAAACTTAACGCTAAAACAAGCTGAACAGAACAAAAGCCAATTAAACCGATATAAATATACTCGCCAACAAATTATCTCCGGTCTGTTAGTTAAAAATAATTTAGCTAAGCCACTTATCTGGCTTAGTGAAGAAGCCCTTCATGATGTCCTATTGCAAGGTACTGGCGTATTAAATGTGGACGGCAAGGTCCGCTATTTTAACGTTCATCGAAATAACGGCATTGCATATGATTATACGATGGGAAAACGTGAGCAGCCGCGTTATTGGTATTTTATAGAAACACCTGAGATTATGGGCTATGGCTATAATCAACAAAGTAAAATTGCGATTAAGCCTCAGGTAACTTTTGCAGGCAATGTGGCTGACTTAGGGCTAGGTAAATTAATTATGGTCAGCTATCCCATTAAGAATAGCGATACAAAAAATAGCAAAGGTTTTAAAACGATCAGTCGCCTAGGTGTCTTAGCCGATCAGGGCGGTGCCTTTGATAACAACTTATTTCAACTCGACTTATTGGTTGACAGTTATCGCGGCTGGACCGATTACCACCAAGCAAATAAACACTTACCCGACTATACTAGAGCCTGGATTTTACTCCTCAAAGAATAGCCCTATTGAACCCAAATATATAGGCGCATCAAAAGTTATAAAAAACAATGTAAATGATATTGATTCTCATTAAGGTTTGTGATTTAATAGCTTTAGTTTGAATAAACACGCTATTTTTGATTACTTTATAACTCTGATCTCAATTAAAATATTTACTTTACGGACCCTATGATGAAAAAAACACTTATCGCCTCAGCAATTGTTAGTTTTTTTGTAAGTACAAACGTTATTGCCAATGATGAAAGCCAAGAATTACGCGACATCATTAAACAACAGCAAGACGTCTTGAAAACACTGGAGCAGCGTCTTGATCAAACAGAACAAAGATTAGAAGCGACGGCTGACCAAATTGAAATGTCAAATACTAGCAGTATTTTTTCTAGCACTTCTATTGGTGGCTATGGTGAACTTCATTACAATAATTATGAAGACAAAGAGGCCAAAGTAGACTTTCATCGTTTTGTTTTATTTTTTGGTTATGAATTTTCTGAGGATATCCATTTCTTTTCAGAATTTGAATTAGAGCATTCAATTGCTGGTGACGGTCAAGCAGGTGAAGTTGAACTTGAACAAGCGTTTGTCGAAATCAACATTAATGAAAAAGTATCTTCAAAAGTTGGTTTGTTTTTAATTCCAGTAGGTATTCTAAATGAAACGCATGAGCCACCAACGTTTTATGGTGTTGAACGAAACGGTGTTGAGAAAAATATTATTCCTGCCACTTGGTGGGAAGCAGGTGCGGCAATTAACTATAAATTATCTGGTGGGTTAGCGCTTGATGGGGCTATTACGAGTGGCTTAAACACCCTTGATGCCAATATTCGAAGTGGCCGTCAAAAAGTAGCAAAAGCTACTGCCGAAAATTTAGCCTATACCGGCCGCCTTAAATATACGGCTATTAATGGTTTAGAGCTGGCGGCAACATTACAATATCAAACTGATATTACCCAAGGTGGTGCAGACCTCGCCGATAATGCTATTGCCGTTGATAAAGCTGATGCGACATTATTAGAAGCCCATGCCATTTATCAAGTACAAGATTTTACTGTTCGTGCCCTTTATGCCCGTTGGGATATTAATGGTGATGAAGCCAATATTTCAGGCCGTGATGAACAGACAGGTTGGTATGTAGAGCCCTCTTATAAAATAAATGAAAAAGTGGGCGTATTTGCTCGTTATTCTGAATATGATAATGAAGCAGGTAATGATGAGTTAACGAAAGTAAAATCAACCAGTGTCGGTATTAACTATTACTTGCATGAAAGTGTTGTTTTAAAAGCAGATTATGAAAACCTTGGTGGAGCTAAAGACTCAAAAGGTTTTAATCTAGGCTTTGGTTACCAATTTTAAAAATAATTAACGCTGACATGTGTTAATTAAAGGGTGGATAGTGTGAATGCATTGTTCATCTTTGTCGTTAATTTATAGTGGATGAAAATGAACCCTATTATCAATAAATTATTACTCTCTTTTTGCTTACTCTTACTTTTAACACCACTTGGCTTTGCTAAAGGGGTTTATCAAAGCCCTGAGCAGTTCATCCAAAATACTATAGGTGAAATACCTAAAGCTAAAGTATTGTGGTTAACTAAAGAGGACAAGAAAATTATTGCTGATATTCTCAATCATCGGTTTAATCGATTACGCATTCGTTATTGGCAAGAAGCAAATAATACGGTTTGGATACTTGATGAAATAGGCAAAGAAAAACCTATTACTATTGGTGTGCACATTCAAAATAAACAAATAGCAGAACTAAAAGTATTAGTTTATCGTGAAAGCAGGGGTGATGAAGTCCGCCATAAGTTTTTCACTAAACAATTTAATTTAGCAAAATTAACTAATGATAATATGCTAACAAGTCACATTGATGGTATAACTGGCGCAACATTATCAGTGTGGGCACTCACAAAAGTAGCTCGATTATCGTTATGGCTAAATAATAAAGCGTTAGCACTTAATTAATTTAGCTTTTTAATTTATTGCAGATATTAAATACTATGCGTAAAACATCGAAATCATGGCGTATTAGCCTTATTCAACACTTGCGAGCATGGCATCGTAGATTGGGCATTATCGCCGCCTTCTTTTTGATTTTTTTATCACTGTCAGGTATTGCCCTTAACCATACTGAATTATTATCACTTAGCCACCAAAAAGTTAACACTAGTTGGTTACAAGATCATTACGGAATAAAAGCACCGAATAAGGTCAATTTTTATCAAAACAATGAACTCATAGTTACCGACAGGTTACTTTGGCTTAATGACCGCTTGTTGATTGAAGTACCTGATTCCGTTATTAGTGTTGGGCAGTTCCAAGCGTTCATCGTCATGGTAACTGAGCAGCAGTTGTTTTTATTTACTCAGCAGGGCGAGTTGGTTGATAAGTTAGGCTTTGCCTCTGGCTTACCAGATAATATTAGTGCAATGAATATTAGCTCAGCCACTATTCTTCTCAATACTGACAGTGGGTATTACCAAAGTGATAGTGATCTTTTTAATTGGCAACCAATATCGACTCTTGCTAAGCCAAAATGGATAAGCCCAAGCAAAGGCACAGCTGAAGAAAAACTTTCAGCAATCTCTCAATATAAATCTCACTTTTTAACTTGGGAGCGAATTATAGTCGATACCCACAGTGGCCGATTTTTTGGACTATTTGGCGTCTTAGTTATGGATGTTGTAGCGATTTTATTAATATTATTGTCTGTCAGTGGTCTTTATATCTGGCTTAGATACGCTAAAGGAAAGCGATAATATCACTGCAATTGCTGTCACCCTGTGTAAGAATAAATAAGCTATAATCAGACAAAGGCTGCTTAAAAAGAATTGATATGACAATAAATTTAGATAATAAAGCATTAAAAAAACGCCCTAATTGGTATAGTTATTTGGCTATTGTTTTATGCTTTTTTATCTTCAACCTTTCTAATACCCATGGCCAACAGATAAAGACAAGTCACCAACAATGGTTAAAAGATCAATTTAGCGAAAAACATCAAAAACTTATTCCTATTGTTGCCGTTGCTGATATGTACTTTTCTTGTAATAAAGTTAGAAAAATTGACCCTGTCACCTTCCCTCTCGCAGATTTAATTACGAAAAAAAACAAAAATGAACTGGCTGATAAATTAATGCGTTGTCTTGGTGATGATAAAATAAAATCAGATCAAGCACTAAACTTTGGTCTGTTAGGTTGTTTTCATCAACAATTAAGTGGTCTAGCTGAAGAAGAACGAAAAATAAAAATGGTTTTAGTTAACAAAGCCATTTTGTCACTATCAAGAGAAGAGCGCCAACAAAGCTTCACAAGGTGTGTAAATGCTCAAGCCATCAATTACTTAAAATAGTGTTTAAATAGTGAGCCACATTTATGTAATAAAGAGTTGTTCATGCTAACGTTTTTTATTCACTTTCTTTAAACTCTCCATGTCAGAAAATGATCTGGGTAATATTTCGATCCCTACCCAACGACCGAGCTTAATGACTACTGGAATCGTTATTGGCGCAAAAGGCAAAATAGCAAAAACACCAATGCCTAAACCCTTTAATAAATCAACAAACTGTTTATTGGCTGCTAACATATCCCTACTGCTCGCTTGTCTCCTGGTATATTGACGATAAGTATTGAGCATTTCTTTTGTTTCACTTCGCTCTTGGGCAAGGGCAAGTTTGATACCTAACATTTGACGTTGCAGTTTTAACTGAGCACGTTTATGGGTAATGCGAGTGTAACGAATAGGCGATCTAATAAAAGGAATCCAAATTTTCATATAAGCATTGTCGTATATTATTTCCTTAATGGATCTTTCATTGTTAGTTATTGGTATTCAACGCTGAAAAATTTTCATAATTAGCCTGCAACCATATAATCAAGGTGTGTATATATCATTCAGTAATATATTGTATCGTTTGATTTGTTTTTTTTAGTGGCTATCTATTAGTTTTCAGCTTATAAAGTATACAATAATAATTGTATATATTAAGGAAAATTACTTTTGCTACCAAAAAAAATAAAAATATTAGTTGCTGATGCTCATCTTCGTTCACAATCAGTACTTGAACATTATTTAGTTGATCAAGGATTAACGGTTCACTGTGCGTCGGACTCCAAGGAAATGAATCGTTTACTCGAGCGCGAAAACTTTCATCTGTTAGTATTAGATCTGATGTTACCTGGTGAAGACGGTTTATCTATTTTTCGTAATCTCCGCCAGCAAAACAATAATATTCCAATTATTATGCTAAAAACTAAAGGTGATGAGGTTGACCGCATAATCGGCCTTGAACTCGGTGCTGATGACTATATGCCAAAGCCTTTTAACCATCGTGAATTATTAGCACGAATAAAAGCTGTTTTGCGCCGCAGCGTTCAAGTTGCACCTGATGTACTGTCGTTATCAGAAGATATTATTTCTATTGGTGAACATGAGTTTAATTTAACCACTCGTGAAATGGTTAAAGGTGGTATAAATATTCCAATCACTACAGGTGAATATTCAGTTTTAAAAGCATTAACTACTCATCCTAGGGAGCCATTATCAAGAGACAAATTGATGAACTTAGCTCATGGTAGAGACTCTCCAGCATTAGATCGCAGTATTGACGTACAAGTTTCTCGGTTACGTAAGATGTTAGAAGTAGATGCTACTGAACCCCGTTTTATTAAAACCGTTTGGGGATTCGGTTATGTCTTTGTCCCTGATGGTGTTGAAGCGATCTAAATAGGTTTACATTAAATTAAAGTATGGTTAAAGAGTGCCTTCCTGCGAACTGCACTATTAATTAGCCTATTACTATTAATTAATCCGTTCGTCATTTAAATCATAACATGCCCGTCTTATTAAATAATTGTGGGCATGACATCGAAACTGGGTATTACCAGAGTGATAGTGAGCCTTTGAACTTCACGTTTCTAAGAGTCATGGCCATCAGATAGATATAAGCACCCAACAATGGCTAAACGATTAATTTAACGAAGAACATAAAAACTTTTTCCCATTGCTGATATGCGCTGTTTTGTAATACCGTTAGAAACGTTAACTCTGTCACCTGACCTCTCAAATTTAATTACTTAAAATAGTATTTTAATAGTGATCGGCATTTATATAATAAAGAATTGTTCATGTTAACGTTTTTTATTCACTTTCTTTAAACTCTCCATATCAGAAAATGAGCTGGGTAATATTTCGACCCCTACCCAACGACCGAGCTTAATGACTACTGGAATCGTTATTGGCGCAAAAGGCAAAATAGCAAAAACACCAATGCCTAAACCCTTTAATAAATCAACAAACTGTTTATTGGCTGCTAACATATCCCTACTGCTCGCTTGTCTCCTAGTATATTGACGATAAGTATTGAGCATTTCTTTTGTTTCACTTCGCTCTTGGGCAAGGGCAAGTTTGATACCTAACATTTGACGTTGCAGTTTTAACTGAGCACGTTTATGGGTAATGCGAGTGTAACGAATGGGCGATTTAATAAAGTGAATCCAAATTTTCATATAAGCATTGTCGCATATTATTTCCTTAATGGATTTTTCATTGTTAGTTATTGGTTATTCAACACTGAAAATGTTTCATAATTAGACCTAAATTATATAAAAAACGGAATATCTAGACCGTTTAGTTCATATCTTGTAACATTTAACTTAGGCATTTGAGTGGTTATTTTTTTATTTTTAATAAAAGATGTCTTATAGTTTGATTAATTTAGTTAACAGTGAAATATGGATTATGGTACACGAAACAATCAAAATATTAGTCGTTGATGATGATGTTCGCTTACGTTCATTACTTGAACGTTATTTAGTTGAGCAAGGATTTGCGGTTCGAAGTGCGGCAGGCTCTGAGCAAATGGATCGTTTGCTTGAGCGCGAAAACTTTCATCTGTTAGTCTTAGATTTAATGTTACCTGGTGAAGACGGTTTATCTATTTGTCGTAGACTGCGCCAGCAGAATAATAATATTCCAATTGTTATGCTAACGGCTAAAGGTGATGAGGTTGACCGAATCATCGGCCTTGAAATTGGTGCAGATGATTATATGCCAAAGCCTTTTAATCCTCGTGAATTACTGGCACGAATTAAAGCGGTGTTACGCCGCAGGGTCCAAGAAGCGCCAGGTGCACCTTCCTTAGAAGAAAATATTATTACTTTTGGTGAATATAAGTTGAATTTAGCCACTCGTGAAATGGTTAAAGGTGCTGAGAACATACCACTAACTAGTGGTGAATTTGCAGTTTTAAAAGCATTAACAACACACCCTAGAGAGCCACTATCAAGAGACAAATTGATGAATTTAGCTCGCGGTAGAGATTATTCGGCATTAGAGCGCAGTATTGATGTGCAAGTTTCTCGCTTACGAAGAATGTTAGAATTAGATGCCACTAAACCTCGTTATATTCAAACCGTTTGGGGACTCGGTTATGTCTTTGTCCCTGATGGTGTTGGAACGACCTAAATAGGTTTACATTAAATGAAAATATTGCCAAACAGTGCCTTTGGTCAAACCGTATTATTGATCGGCCTATTACTGTTAATTAATCAGGTCGTCACCTACATTTCCATTGCAATTTATGTCATACAACCCAATTCTCAACAAATAAATCAGCTACTTGCAAAACAAGTCAAAGTGGTATTTATTGATGTCACCGACGCTAAGTTTAGCCGTAAAATGGTGGAAGCTTTTCACCGCGAAACGGGTATTGGTGTCTACCGTGAGAAAGATGCTATGCAGATAGGTCTTGCCGATGCCAGATATTATAAATATCGCTCTGATGAAATGTCTGAATTGCTCGGTGGCCCTGCTGAAGTGCGTATTTCCCAGTCAAATGATTTCCTTTTTTGGATACGTCCACCTCAAGCGCCTAATCTTTGGGTTAAAATACCATTATTACGTTTAGAAGATGAGAACTTTTCTCCTCTCATCTTCTTTTTAGTCATTATTGGTGTTTTAAGTGTTGGTGGTGGTTGGTTATTTGTTCGTCAACTAAACAGACCATTAAAATCGTTACAATTAGCTGCAGAAGATGTCGCTGAGGGTAATTTCCCCAAGCCGTTAATTGAATGTGGTACGACTGAAATTATGGCGGTCACACAAGCATTTAATCATATGTCTAGCGGCATTAAACAGTTTGAAGATGATAGAAACCTATTAATGGCTGGTATTTCACATGATTTGCGTACGCCATTAACTCGAATTCGCTTAGCAACTGAAATGATGTCTGAACTAGATGATTTTCTTCGAGAAGGTATTGAATACGATATTGATGATATGAACAGCATCATCGATCAATTTATTGATTATATTCGTAACGACAATCAAGACGTTTTTGAGTTATATGATATTAATACCTTACTTGAAGATGTCGTCAATGCAGAAAGATCTAATGACAGAAGAATCATTTTTAACAGTAATAATTGCCCTAAGATTCCGTTAAAACATATTGCCATTAAACGTGTTGTTACCAATTTAATTCAAAATGCATTACGTTATAGTAATGGCGACATTGAGTTAACATCAGGTGTAGATAAGGAAGACGGCTACGTTTATTTTATTGTTAAAGATAATGGCGACGGTATTCCCGAAGAAGAAATTGAGCGCTTATTTCACCCTTTCACCCAAGGCGATAAAGCACGAGGTGCTGAAGGTAGTGGCTTAGGTCTTGCGATTATCAGACGTATAGTCAATAGTCATAGTGGAAATATTATTTTATCAAATCATAAGGACGGGGGTTTACAGGCTAAGGTTTCTTTACCGGTTAAAAGGAGATAACTAATTCCCTAGTGGTTGTCTCGTTCGTCACGCTTCACTCAACCTCCTACTTCCTGTAATCGTGATATAAAAAACCCAATGAATTTCTTCATTGGGTTTTTACTTATATTATTTAAAGCTAGTGGCTAGAGTTGTGGTCCAGCAACAACTAAGGCTTTACCATTATCAGTATCAGTAAATTTTTCGAAGTTATTAACAAAACGACTGGCTAAGTCAGTCGCTTTAGTGTGCCATTCAGCTTGATCTTGATAAGTATTTCTAGGGTCTAGAATATCACCTTCAACGCCATCAATAGTGGTAGGTACGGCTAAGTTAAACATTGGGATAACGGTTGTCTCAACATCATCAATTGAACCGTCTAAAATTGCGTCAATAATCGCACGAGTCGCTTTAATTGAAATACGCTTACCTGTGCCATTCCACCCCGTATTAACTAAGTATGCTTCAGCACCAACTTCAGCCATACGCTTATGTAAAACCTCTGCATATTGTGTTGGGTGTAAGCTTAAGAACGCCGCGCCAAAACAGCTTGAAAAAGTTGGTGTCGGTTTGGTAATACCACGTTCAGTACCGGCTAATTTAGCGGTAAAACCTGATAGGAAGTAATATTCTGTTTGCGCAGGGGTTAACTTAGCCACTGGTGGTAATACACCAAAAGCATCTGCGGTTAAAAAGATAACCTTTTTAGCATGACCCGCACGTGAAATAGGCTTAACGATGTTATCGATATGGTCAATAGGATATGACACTCGAGTATTTTCAGTGGTTGAATTATCATCAAAATCAATTTTACCCTTAGCATCAACTGTTACGTTTTCTAATAAGGCATTACGACGAATGGCATTGTAGATATCAGGTTCATTTTCTTTGCTAAGGTTAATTGTTTTTGCATAACAGCCCCCTTCAAAATTAAAAATACCATTATCATCCCAACCGTGCTCGTCATCACCAATTAATTGACGTTTAGGGTCAGTAGAAAGCGTTGTTTTACCTGTACCTGAAAGACCAAAGAATATTGCAGTATCACCATCTTTACCAACGTTAGCACTACAATGCATCGAAGCAATACCTTGAAGTGGAAGGTAGTAATTCATCATGGAGAACATACCTTTCTTCATTTCGCCACCGTACCAAGTACCACCAATGAGCTGAACCTTTTCAGTTAAGTTAAAAGCAACAAAGTTTTCTGAATTTAAACCTTGCTCTTGCCACTTATCATTTACTGTTTTTGCACCATTCATGACGATAAAATCTGGCTGGTAGTTTTGTAACTCTTCATCACTGGGACGAATGAACATATTTTTAACAAAATGCGCTTGCCATGCTACTTCAGTAATAAAACGAACTTTTAAGCGAGTTGCTTCATCAGCACCACAATAGGTATCAACAACAAATAACCGCTGACCCGACAGTTGGCTAACAACTAAACCTTTTAAGTGATCCCAAGTTTCTGGGCTCATTGCTTTGTTGTCATTTTTACCTTGATCTGACCACCAAACGCTATCGCGAGTTATATCATCACGAACAATATATTTATCTTTAGGTGAACGACCGGTAAAAATACCGGTATCAACATTTACGGCTCCAAGTTCAGTCTCTACGCCTTTATCAAAGCCTGTTAGACTTGCTTTAGTTTCTTCAGCAAAAAGTAAGTCGTACGAAGGGTTATAAACAACTTCTTTTACGTTATTAATGCCGTATTGAGATAAATCAATCGAGTTTTCTAAAGCGGTCATAGCTAAAACACTCCTAGGTAGTGAGATAAAATTAAATTATATACCTAAGGCACTTCACACAATTTAAAGTGACTTAGGTATGTAAAACAACAGAACAATATTTACTTCATTATTTGGGCAATCATTCTAGGGGATCAGCAATCAAAACTAAAGCAAAATATCGCATAAGCTGTAAGTTTTCACTACCTGTTACATAATATGATCAAAGCGAGTACTGTCGGATGTTTGCCAATGAAAAGAGTTTGTTGTAAATGAAAAGTTTAATGACTAGAACATCTCATTTTATCTCAAAAAGATCCTGCTATAACATACTGTTTTTTCGAATTAACGCTACCGTTAAGCCAACTTAATTGACTCATTGAATAAGCGCTATTAATCTTTTGATAATAAAACTATCTATACAGCTAAGCAGAATTTATAATTGATGCGATTCACTCTTAAACATTAAACTTATTGGTATTAGCATGAGCTCAGAAGATATATATAAAAATAATCCATTACATGGCATTAAATTAGAGCAAGTATTAGATGAATTGGTGGATCATTATGGCTGGGAGATTCTCTATGCTTATTTAAATCTAAATTGCTTTAAAACCAATGTCAGTACTTTATCAAGTCTTAAATTTCTGAGAAAAACCGATTGGGCGCAAGAAAAGGTAGAAGGCTTTTATATGTATCAATATAAAGGCTTGCCAAGGGCAGACGATGAACAGTTCCAATTACCCCCTCGTGATCGCATAGTGCCTGCCCATGATAAAATCGGTTTACCTGCGGAGTTAAGTTTATCCGATGCTGAACGTTTAAGACAAAAACGAGCGAGTAATGCTCGAGCTAGAAATAGCAGCCCAGCTAATCCTTGGGGTAATGAGAAATAAATTAAATAAAGGCTAATTTTCCTACACGACTTTATATTAACCAACTATGTTTAGAGACAAGACAAACATAGTTGGTTTGTTAAATACTAAAACTGAAAAATCAATCTGAAAGTTAAATAAAGGCAAAAGCATCGCTATGCATATGCTCTAATATCCCGCCATGTTTGACAAAATCGGTTCTTACTAGGCCTATCATCTCGAAACGGCCAGCCAAATAAATATCATAGGGTGCTAAACTAATAATGTCATCCATTACTGCTTTATGAACCAAACCCGTTCGACCTTGCCAGTGTTCATCAGGCGTCTCAACAACGGGAATAAAATTAGCATACGGCAATTTAGCGATTATTGCTGCGGTTTCAGCTAACTCATAACAAGCACTTGGCTCACGTAAGCCCCAATAAACGGTAATCACTCGAGTACTTTTTTGTTCTGCTAAATATTCAAACATTGATTTAATATAAGAGAAACCTGTACCACCAGCCATTAATAATAATGGTCGGTCACTGGCCGTTATTAACTGCGCATTCCCTAAAGGTATTTCAATGGTAACCTTATCAGTAGACCTAATTCTCTCAATCACTTGCATCGGATAACTATCTGCACCAAAAGCACCAATTTGTAACTCAATAAACTCTGCATTGGGTGAACTGGCAATTGAAAAAGGACGTTTATCCTCATCGCTCATGACAAAATTTAAATACTGGCCGGGAATAAAATCAACGGCTTGATCTGGTTTAAGTAACACTTTATAAACATTTGTTGTTAGTGAAGTAATTGAATGAACCTGACAATTTATAATTTTCATTTTTTAAAAACCTTAACTTATACTGCAACACTGACCAGCTTAATAAACTAGTGGCTGATCATCTAGTGGCTAATCCTAACTAATTATTTGAAGATGCCGAGATCATTCCATAACGCATCAACTTGAGATTTGACCTCTTCGGTCATTGTAATGGGCTCGCCCCACTCCCTAGTGGTTTCACCCGGCCATTTATTAGTGGCATCTAAGCCCATCTTTGAGCCTAAACCAGAAACAGGTGAAGCAAAGTCTAGGTAATCAATCGGCGTATTTTCAATTAATACCGTGTCACGACTTGGATCCATTCGCGTGGTCATCGCCCAAATAACGTCTTCCCAATCCCTCGCATTAATATCATCATCACAAACAATAACAAATTTGGTGTACATAAATTGACGTAAGTATGACCAAACGCCCATCATTACGCGTTTAGCATGCCCAGCATACTGTTTTTTAATAGTAACGACCGCTAAACGATACGAACACCCTTCAGGTGGAAGATAGAAGTCTTGGATCTCAGGGAACTGCTTTTGTAAAATTGGGACAAATACTTCGTTGAGCGCTACGCCTAAAATCGCAGGTTCATCAGGTGGACGGCCAGTATAAGTAGAATGATAAATTGGATTTTTACGCTGTGTTATGTGAGTAACGGTAAAGACAGGAAAATTATCCACTTCATTATAGTAACCAGTATGATCTCCATAAGGTCCTTCAGGTGCGACTTCATTGGGGTCAAGATAACCTTCCAAAATAATTTCTGCTGAGGCCGGTACTTCTAGATCATTACTAATACATTTGACCACTTCAGTTTTACTACCGCGCAACAATCCCGCAAAAGCATATTCAGATAAAGTATCGGGTACTGGAGTAACAGCGCCTAAAGTAGTAGCAGGGTCAGCCCCTAAAGCAACAGAGACAGGATAATTTTCGCCTGGATTAGTTTTCTTAAACTCCTGAAAGTCTAATGCTCCGCCGCGGTGAGAAAGCCAACGCATAATCACCTTGTTTTTACCTAATAACTGCTGGCGATAAATACCTAAATTTTGTCTTTCTTTATGTGGTCCTCTTGTCACCGTTAAGCCCCAAGTGATCAAAGGCGCCACATCTCCTGGCCAGCAGGTTTGGATAGGGTATTGAGTTAAATCTACCTCATCACCAGTAAAAATCTGTTGCTGACAAACGGCTTTTTTTAGCAGCTTGGTTGGCATATTAAGCACTTGCTTGTAGATAGGCAATTTACTGAGAGCATCACGAAAGCCTGAGGGTGGTTCAGGCTCTTTTAACATAGCTAATAGTTTGCCAACATCACGAAGCGCCTCAACATCTGATTGGCCCATAGCCAAGGCAACACGCTCT
>Ga0307488_10002704_pt1 | contig 14944 bp, 10 predicted proteins | sample SB02metaG_FD_202248 | JGI IMG/M metagenome (GOLD analysis project Ga0307488, IMG submission 202248) | Sea-ice brine microbial communities from Beaufort Sea near Barrow, Alaska, United States - SB 0.2 | ecosystem: Environmental > Aquatic > Marine > Coastal | place: USA: Alaska | collected... | reverse complement strand
ATTATGTTGAACTAATTGTTCTTTAATTTTATCTTTGGTTTGCTTATTGATAAGCAATGTCTCTTCTACAACCTCAAGAATAAACTTAGATTTAGCTGATACCAGTTGAATCTGTTTATCTAGTTCGACTAATTGATATATCTTTCTATCGTTGTATAGAACCAACCGACGTGTACAAAATTCTCGCATGATTGTTTCTACATCGTTGTACCGTGTAACTGTATTATGTTCATTATAGAGATGAATATTAGTTAAACTAGTATATTTAGTAGTAGTTAGTTTAAAATCTTTTTCAATTTTATCAATATCCCCGTCACACCACTGGGCCGTAGATAGATATCCGGGTTTCAGATGCACTTTGAAATATACGGTAGCATCGGTAGATTGATTTTCATAGTCAATAATGATTCCTTTGCCTTCGCCCTTAGAAGGGCCGTCACCTTTAGAACCACGTTCAATTATCATATTGTTTAGTATCTCTTTGTAATCTTCCGTCCATCTACCGATAGGTAGTTCGGTAATCTCGATAGTGGACGAATCCAATACTTTATATGAACCCTTACATACATACGTTTTATCACCGGTTTTAATTATGCTACCATTAAATCCTCTGAACCATGGGTCCATATCCTTAACTTCTTTGTCCAAAATAATATTTTTGATATTGGTACATATGTCCGCTGGATTGAATGAAGGGATATTAGTGCTGAATCCGGTCCCGATACCGGTCATACCATTTACTAGCACCATGGGGATAATAGGAACATAATATTCGGGTTCAACGGGTAAACCGTCGTCTTCTGTGTATGCTAATAGCGGGAAATCTTCTTTGGGGTAAATAGACTGCACCAGCGGATTAAGTTCGGTATGAATATACCTGGAACTCGCTGCGTCAGAACCACCCATAATCCTTGTGCCAAACTGACCGTTCGGTTGAAGAAGATTAATATTGTTTGATCCTACAAAATTTTGCGCCATGCCGATAATAGCTCCCTGTAGGGATGCTTCACCATGGTGATATGCCGCATGTTCACTAACATAACCGGCCAGTTGTGCCACACGAATCTCTGAATATAACTTTCTTTTAAAACACGCATACATAATCTTCCTTTGACTGGGTTTAAGACCATCAAATACTGAACCGATAGATCGTTTTGTATCGCTATTTGAGAAATGAATGAGTTCTTTATGAATGAACCGGTCTACTGGAATATCGGTTTCTTTGCTATCCAGAATGTCTTTTGGATCATACTGGTATAACCACTGTTTTCTCTTGTCCGATTCTTTCTTATTGAAGGCTAAACTCATAGATTCATTTGTTAGATCGGTCCACAGATAATTATTCATTTTCATACCTTTGAAATATTCTTTTGCTTCACTAGTATTACTTGTTCCCAGACCCTTGTAATACTTAGTTTTCCATGACTTACTATCTGAAGTACTTTGTGTCCAATCATAATAATCCGACAGATTAAAGAAGGATTTAACCTTTTTACCCTTCGTTACTTTTACAATAGGTGTAATCATAGATGTGATGAAATTCATTTTGAGTAGAGATGGCCACATTGTGTGAAACATATTTAAGACTAGACCTTTGATATGAGAACCATCGTGGTCCTGATCTGTCATAATCATAACTTTACCGTATCGCAACTTAGTGGTATCGGTATACTCCTTACCCGTTTCTAAGCCAATAATCTTTTTGAGATTGGTGATCTCGGCGTTTTCGGTGATTTGTTTGATGGAGGCGTCACGAACATTGAGTAACTTACCCCTAAGAGGGAACACTCCATATTTATCTCTACCAACTACAGACAGACCTGATACCGCCATGGTTTTTGCTGAATCACCCTCAGTCAAAATTAATATACATTCTTCGGATTTCTTGGTGCCCGCCCAGTTAGCATCATCTAATTTGGGTACTTGAATCTTATTCTTTTTGGCACCGTCTGTCTTTTTTGCTTGTTTGTTATCTTTAAAATCGGCAAATGATAAGACTTTATCAACTATTCCTAGTGTTAGAATTTTCTTTAGAAACTTATCTGTTATTACGGGTTTTGATCCGAATTTAGCGGGTGCAGTGATCAATCGTTCTTTGGTTTGACTGTCGAACCCTGGATTTTCAATAGTAGAATTAATGAAAACTTTTAGGTAATTCTTAATATAGTTATCTTTAATCTTGGTTTTTTCTTTCTTCTCAATGTGAGTAGTGAGTAGTTGTATAATTTGCTTTGTGATATAATCTACGTGCTTTCCGCCTTTAGGTGTAGCGATACCGTTTACAAATGATACTTGTTCAAATTTGTCTGACTTGGATACCGCTACGCCTATTGACCATCGTTCGTGTACCTCTTCGTATACAATTTTTTCATCTTTGAGATATAGACCGATATATTTGTCAAATGTTTTATGTTTGATCATTGAACCGTTGTAAAACACATTTAGGTTTTTATCGGTTACACCGGCAATATCATATAAACGACGCTCAATCAGTTGATACATCTTGTCGCTATAACTGGTTAAGCCAAAGCGTTCAAAATCTGCGACCCATGAAACCTTTGTATATGGTTTCTGAGTATACTTGGTTATCTTAGGTTTTCCTCTACTCTTCATATTGTTCTTAAATTCCTGGGTATACTTAAGTTGCCTAACCGGGTCTACCGTCTCTAGTGTGAAAATGAGTGAGAAGATGTTAGTTAACTTAGCACCGTAACCATTCTTTCCACCAACGATCTTCTTTTCATCTTTTTCATAGTTCGTAGAGGTTAGTAGATGACCGAAGATCATTTCTGGAATCATGACCGGTTTTCCATCTTTTCCTTTTTCGGTGGGATGCTCCGCAATATCAATACCATCACCATCGTTGTAAATACTGATGAATCCCTCCTCCTTATTAATTTGAACTTTGATGTTGTTTACTGGATATTTACTCTTCGTTTGTTTGAGACGAACATGTTGATCTCTGGCATTGACCAGGATTTCGTTAAACGTGTTGTAGAGTGCCGGTACATACTCAAATGTTTCGGAACTAATTGAACCATCAACCTGTAAGATAGGTAATGTATCTTCAATTAAATCTGAACCACCGACATAAGTATCGGGTGTATCATAGATGTGGGTAGCTAGATCTTTTTTTTGATACTTCTCTAACGACGACATAATAATTATAGTGTTAATACTATTCTTAAATAAAAAATCAAATTTTAAAATAAAGTTATATATACATCAATTAAACCTGTACGTCTGTTTCCGCAACCTTACATCCGGTCTCGCTCGCCGCCATCTTGCCTTTACAGTATTTAGACGCTAACCTGTCCTCGCCTGTGAGTCTATCTATTTCTATCAATCCAGCATCATCTGGTATATAATTGGCATTAAAGAGATCCATTGATCCTTTAACCAGTATTGGTTTCGCTGCCGCCTGAGCTGCCGCATGAGCTGCCTTCTGAGCTGCCGCATGAGCATCCATCCGCACTTCATGATTAAGACACATGTAGATCATATCAAGATCGCACAGTGGCGAAAGACCTTCTACTATTCCACCATATCTATTTACCATACTTATCAAAACGTATATCAAAACGTATCCAGCTATGAACAACGTAAGCAAGTGCAATCCATCCATATTCATTATATGCTTCTTTATACTATTTACCGTAATCTTCATTGTTTATATATATATATTAAATATATCATAATGAAAAAAAAACAGATTTCATACACCTGAATTTATTCGCTGATCAAAATTGCTTGTTTAATTCAGTAGCAATGATAATGATAATTGAAAAAGAATGTAAAAAATATTTAGTAAATTATAAAAATAAAGATTGTCATATTAAAAGCGTGTGTTTTAGTAACAAGATGAATAAACTTGGAGATAAACTTAGAAAGCATACAGTCACTTGGTTGAAACAAAATTTAGATAATAAAGTGATTAAACTAAATAAAACTATTCGCGAATTAATAGAAGATCATTTAGACGAAGATAACAATACTATTAATAAATATTTTAAGTCTATGAAAACCAACTACTCTACACAACTTGAAATAATCGGATTAGCAAATTATATAGGTAGAAGTATTCATATTTTTGATCAAGATAAGTTTAAAATAACTAATATAGGATTTAAAATAAATAAAGAAAATGTAAATAAGGATATTTATCTTCGTCGTGATGTTGGACTATATAACGAACTCCTTTTATGGCCACTTTTTCATAAAAATAAAGCCAAAACATTAATGAATACATCTACTCTTAAAACCAACCGGACAAAACGGACAAAACGTACAAAACGGACTAATAAAATTTAAATAGTTTATTCTTTAAATTTCATAGTGTTAACTATATCTTAAAAATTTTCTATACTATAGTATAAATATGCCAAAAGCGGACTATACGAAAAGGGTTGGACAATATAACAATGCCGAGAAGGTTGATGTAATTGGAAATTATATTAATATACCTAGTCCTGCTATAACGGCAAAATATCTCTATGATGGACACCATATTACATTTGGTTGTACAAATCCGTCTTCAAATGTGCTCAGGAAGCTTATCCTAAATTCAATTACAGAAATAGCAGGAGAAGAGGAAATTAAAGCAAATATAAATGTAGGTTTAGTAAAAGAATATGTAAAGAATCAAGTAAAAGTTTGTAATGGGCTAAAAAGTCAATTAGAAGAATCGCTCAATATAAATCAGGAAGCGTTGATCGCCTCTGCCGATGTCGACCCGGAAAACCTCAGTGGCAGCGGCGGCCCCAAAGACGCAATAGCTGAACAGCTCAAACCAATATTAGTGGAGATATATAATATGAGGATTCAAATTGCTTTATTGGGTAATGATTTTTTTAGTGATACATATACATCATTATATGCTGGGGATAAGATAGATTTAGTAAAAGGTATTGATATATGTTTAGGAAGAGACGCTGTGATTGAACAACATGATTCTAGTTATAAAGGTTTAGTATATTATGTAACGATGATAGAGCTGAACAACGATAAAGACGATCCATTTTATGAATTAAATACGGATGATCTCGCAGAAAAACGGGTGACGGCTAAAAAATTTATGGAAACGAAAGCATCGAGGGGTGTTTTAGCTCTTGATACAGATGAAGACACTTTTTTTTCATCTCTTGGTATGGAAAAAACGTTATCTGTTGAGGATAAGCGACTAAACGATATATTTTCAGCGGATGTGGCTGGAGGTGGTAGAATTAACCGTAAAAAGAAGAGAATTAATAGAACTAAGAAAAAACGTGGATCTAAGAAGGTAAAAAAGAAAAGTACTAATAGAACTAAGAAAAAACGTGGATCTAAGAAGGTAAATAAAAAGAAAAAGTAATAATATATATTAATTTAACTAACTACTGATGTATATTTACTGGTTTAAACTGAACTGAACTAAACTTACTGCGAAAGTTGCTTAACGACCACATCATACGGGACATTCTTGTGATATCCCTTGTCCTTAGCATCCCTACTCATCGTATCGTGTGCCGTTGTAAGGAGTTCACCTACGTACGAATGTAGATGAAGATATCCGATAGATGCTGCAGGATACACGTGAAACGAATTGAGGATACTAGGATCACGAATCTTCTTGTGATAATTCTTTTGACACTTTTCAGTCAGGTCGGTTTCAAGTACTTTAGCCGACTGCATAGTTCCATCACTCATTTCAACCTCACCATCCTGTGAATACTGCCACTTGAAAGAACCCATCATATCCTTTGAACCCTTCATTAGAATCATTACAGCCTTTTCACCAAGTTCCTTCATTTCTTGTAGGAGAGGCTGATGATCTTGTGTGAGTGTGACCGCGTTATAAATCCTCACATCTTTGGGAATAGTGAGAACATGAACTAGGGACATGAGTGCTGATGGTCCACCGATATCTTCCCTCACAGGATTCATGGTATTAGGTGTCTTACCACCACGAAAACCTGCTGGGATGAATGAAATACAATTTTCCGATTCAGCAACCTTTGTTCCTCCTTCTTCAAAGGATTTGTGTAGTGGGAGGAACTGAAAGAAGGGTTTTCCTAGGTTAGGACCACCTGGACACGTCCCTGGAGCAAACACCTCTTTACCAGATTCATCTTGCCACATGATCGTATCCGTGACACCCTTTTCCCATGCTGTTACAGCATCATGGCATTCCCATGTAGTTGATTCACGGTAAAGTTTCCTCATATCGTAGCCGGGTGCCACCGGTTCTTCTACAATTTCGGGTGCTTCATCTGACCAGATACCATCTCCCTCCCACTGTCCTGACCAACTATCTCCACGACCAAGGATCTCAGGAGGATTGGTCATAGTGCGGGTAAGTTCATCGCTCATGATTGGTTAAAAGTTCTGTAGTTAAGAGTTATGAGGTTTGTTAAGGAGTGTTTTTGTTAAGGAGTGTTTTTGGTCTTATTGATACTCTTACTCTTTTAGTTTTATGATAAATCTCAAACACACGCAAATCAAATTTTTTAATAAAAGACTTATTTATTTGTCGCATCAGGTACAAGTTTAGTCATATCTGTTATGTGTCCTGAAACCTGTCCTGTAACCTGTTCTACAACATTATCTTTGATAGATGCTGTTAGCATTTCTCTGACCTTCTCATTAGTTTTTTCGGTATTACCTTCTATGTTCTTTTTCTCCAACATACCCATAAGAATATCTAATTTTTCCATTTTATCTCCTAATACCATATCTACATTATTAAGGACTTTTGGTGCATGCTTCGCGGGTATAACTTTGTCAAGTTCTTGTTTGAAATTAAATTCTTTTTTCTGGTTTACTTCGCCTTTTTTCTGGGTTACTTCGCCTTTTTTCTGGGTTACTTCACCTTTCCCTGAAAATTCCTTTTCCACTTGTTTCCGCTTTATATTTTCTACCGATTTACAGAAATTACGGTAAGCTGACGCGTGATCAGGATACTCATCGTATTTACCCGATAGTTGAAAGAACTGCCATCCCTCAGTTTTAAGTTGCTCCGTCGTTATCGCGTACTCAAAATAATTTTTATCCAATGAAAATAGTTGTAAGAATCCGTTACACGCCGTAACAGTTAAAGATATGGTCCATGCGGACCAGTACGATACGTTGTCAAAATTATTGGGTAACTTAGCCGGATCCATCTGACCGATAGACATTATCGCGGGCAACATAATTGAACCCAATGTAACTATGAAACGAAACGAATCATAATATTTTTTAGTATTATTACGTCTGGCGTCATAGTTCAATACTTCATATAAAAATCTACTTTTCAAGATATGTTTATCTGTTTCAGAAGGTAACTCTAAAGAGTTAATTATATCTAATACTTGATCTTTGTAACCTATTCTTTCAAACTTAGGGTCTAAGGCTTTATCTTCGTTGTCCATTTTATAATTTATGGATATAAATTATTTTAGCACCCGTTTAATCACATATCGCCGTATACCCACACGTAGGTATATGTTTATTGTATTCATAATTAGATAAGAATGTAGTATGACATTGGTCACATAAAATATCACGTATTAAACGGTGTTGATAATCATCATTTGTATCTTTAAAACACGATACACAGTTACCCATTATATCAAATATCTTTATTTTATTTATTCTCTATTAGAAATTGTAATTTTAAACTTGAAAATTAATATATATATATATATATATAAATGGTTATTTATAATAGGGGTAATAGAAAGAAACCTAATCGTAATAACACTAGGAAGCTTACAAAGACTAGGAAGCTTACAAAAACTAGGAAACTTACAAAAACTAGGAAACTTACAAAAAGAAGGAAACTTACAAAAAGAAGGAAACTTACAAAAAGAATCACACGTAGATTGAAAACTAAACGACGGAGTGCCAAATATAAAAAGAAAACTAATGGATCTTATATAAATAAGGTACGAAGGAAACAAACAATACTGAGAGGGGGTACCGGTACCGGTATGGTGGAATGGGGTGCTGTTGGGGCGCTGTTCGGGTTCGGTAACACGCCTACCCCTAACTATAGTAGGCACATTCCCACCCGTGAAGAAGATCTCCAGGATAAGGCCTGGATGAGAGAAGCATTGGATGAATATGAAGCCAAAATAGCTGCTAAAGCAGCGGCTGAAGCAGAGGCTGAAGCAGCAAGAGTAGCAAAAGAGCAAGAAGAAAAAAAGCTAATGGACAAGCTAGCATCTGACAAAATCACAGCTTATAATTTGATTCTGGCTATTGAGAAGCAGATGTATAATATATATAGTACCGCATATATTGAAGTGAAGAATAAAAACAGTTATACAGACGAACAAATCTACGATATCATCGTCTCTCCTAAAACCGTATTACAATACCAAGACAACGAAGGTCTGGATAAGCACAGAGAAGGTGTGATAACGGAAATGCGATTAACCTGGCCACATGACGGCGGGGATCTATCAGCAGAAGCAGAAACTATAGAAATTGACAGGCTAACTGAAGATCTAACAAAACTTATAAATAATAATGAAATAGTGCAAAAAATGGTGGAAACTATTATTGATGAATATAAACATAGTGCGAAAATGGCGCGGCTTGATCCTATATGGCAGGATGATAATCTTGTCAGTAAATGTAGTATTTGCTTTGAAAAGTTTAAGGCGACGCGCGCTAGTACGGGTAAACACCATTGTAGATGGTGCGGGAGAATTATTTGTGAATCTTGCTTACATCAAGCGGTCAATGACAAAGAGCATATTAAAGTTGAAGGCCTAATAGGAATTAATAATATGATTAATAAGACGTCCTCATGGACGGCCCTTGCTACCGGGAAGATCCCGGTATGTTCTGATTGTAATGGCGGTAAGCTCAAAACTTCCGGACTCGGTGGCTATTATAATGAGATACCAGTGATAGTCACAAAACAGTTGAAGTTAAATGATGATTATATAAAAAGACTGGCTAGCAAACCTGTACCTTACCTGGATAAATGTTGGACCGATCTGCCGGTGAAATTCACCTTCAGCTTGTGGGTACCTCTCTCGAACGAGTTAAATGCTGTTGAACTTGCCTTAGTTACTAAAAAGGCTGAACTTTATGGAGAATATACGGATGGTTCGCTAAACGTTGCATATGATCTGGGATACCTGGGTGGAACTGGCGCGCGCTTTGCTCATAACTCAGCGCAGATCACTTCTCAGCCCTTTGATCAGAAGGCGGTAAATGCGGTAATAATTACTAGTCTTAATTATTATGAATATGTTATTGAAAAGTTAGTTAGTTATTTTACTGATATAGATAATTCAACCACTATCCATTATAACTGGTACTTATTTATGGGTAACACATTCTACCAACTTGGATTGTTGAAACTTAGAGAGGATAGTGAAACTATTTCTCATACTGATAAAATACACAATCAACTATTTGCGTGGGCGCAGCTTTTACTGCGTAGCGTGACTATCCCCGGCCGTTTTTCCTTCTATATTAGTGAGGCTGATAAACTAAGTGTTGGTCTAGAGATAAATCCGTTTGAGTTAGCCCGCTTATTCTATAAGGTATGCTGTGGATCAATTGACGATATAATCTACGTGGTGGACGAGGACGATACGCGGGAAGATACGCCTACTATACGCGCGCGTTTTGATCAGGAACATATCTGTAACGTTGATATGTCGTCAGCACTCAAACAAATAGCTTTGATAGAATTAAGATTGACAAATAGGTTAGACGCTGACACCGCGATTAAGTATTATTCATTAGCGATGGAACTGGATACATTAGATTCAGTATTTGCAGCAAAAATTACAGAATTAAGTGGTACATCTACAGGTATTACTGAAATAGCGCTGCGGCCTTTTGACGATAATATAGTCAGTAAAAAGCGAGAAATCATTCGTTATATATACAAACCATACTCTAATCCATGATAACATAAACATAGATATTTTAGTAGAAAGTAGACTGCTACGTAATGAAATATCGTCTCTTTTATAATTATTCTCTATTAGAAATTGTAATTTTAGAATTATCCCCTTTTAGAATTATTCCCTTTTAATATTTATACCGCATAATTGTGAATACATATAAATATCCTTCATTATTGAGGGGGATTTACCTGATAATTTAATACCTTGCTGTTCTAACTCCTCTTTAATTTGTTTGGATGGTTTATCTTTTATTTCTTTAAGTTTTTGTTGAATCGTAACTATGTCCTTATCACTGTATTTACGTGTTTTAGTCACGCTGACTTTTTTCCCTTGTTTGATATCATTTAGTCTCCGCTTGGTTAAACTTTTATTGAGGCGTCTACCTTTGCTAGTATGTCTACCTTTGCTTTGTGAACCGATGCTTTGTGGACCTTTGCTTTGTGGACCGTTGCTTTGTGGACCTTTGCTTTGTGGACCGTTGCTTTGTGGACCTTTGCTATTAGACCTACCTTTGCTATTAGACCTACCTTTGCTATTTGACCGATCTTTGCTATTTGACCTACGTAACACCTTCTGCTGTTTTAATTGTCTAACTGGTATATTAACCGGTATATTAACCGGTATAGGCAAAACAGGACTAGACTTGGTAGAGCGCACGATAGATATATCAGGTATATCATTTATCGATTTTTTAACTTTTTTAGGAGACTTAGTTTTTTTGGTGGGCGTCAATTTTACAGATATTACTTTATTAGACGTAGCGACATTAGACGTAGCAACATTAGCCATACGCTTACCTTTTGAATCTTTTGTACCTTTTGAATCTTTTGTACCTTTTGAATCTTTTGAACCTCTTGAACCTCCTTTTTTATTTAAATATTCACCATAACCCCCCTTAGTAACCAGTGTATTGGGATACTTTGCATTCGTACCGGATTTTTTAACGTGGATGTACCCACCATCCAATTTTTTAGTTAAGCTTAGTTTATTTGGTTGTATCATATTACTATTACTTAGATTTTTATATAGTCAACTTTACCTGTCTGTACCATCTGTTGGTGTACCTTAATTTCGGAAATGATTCGGTTTTTACATAGTTCGTCATCTCTAAATACCTCCGATAATAAATTATTAACGATATATTCATCGGGTAGTTCATCTTTTAACATAATTTTTAATGAATCTGATACGAATACTTGGATATGTTCTTTTTTTTGTTCGTATAATATCTCAACTACATTTGGTATATCTGAATCTAAAATAGTTGTTATCTTATTGACATTTAAATAATTATTGTAATTTTCTTTAACATAAAAATGTATAAGATCACGTATCCTCTTTTCTAATGAACACATTTATATTTATTATTTAAGGTTATATTTTAAATAAGTTAATAAAACCTAGGTTTATTTGATGAAATATAAACATTTATTAGTATAAAATATGAATATTATATCACAACTTTGGAATTATTCCAAACTTAGTTATCATTTATATTCATTATGGTCTGAGTATAGCACGCATAATTCGGTAGATACGGTTGATGCTCGTAGATTGATAGATATTATACTAACTAACGTTATACAGTGTGGTGCTATATGTATTAAATTTGTTCAGTGGTTGATACCTATATTAGAAAACACTTATATTGTTGGTGATGATATACCCTACTGGTTCACATCGTTAGAAAATTTATATGAAAATTGTCCTATTCATTCTAACGAATATTCTAAAGAAATATACAAAAATGATTTTAAAGAAAATTTAGATGATGATTACACGATAATAGATGTAATTGGATCGGGTAGTATCGGTCAGGTATACCAGATTAAGAATAATCACACAAACGATATGTGCGCACTCAAGATTTTACATCCTGCCGTCCGTTATGAATTAGCTTTATTTAAAAAGTTGCTAGCGATAGTCATGTGGATACCGTGCTTAAATCGTAAATTATATTCTCTCGTGCCTGTAAATTACCAACAATTCGTCGATAATTTTGAAGAACAGATTAATCTAATCTATGAAGTGAATTATTTATCACGAATGAAATATAATTATAGGGATAACCCATCGGTAATTATACCCGAATTGATTAAATTTAGTGAAAACTGTATAGTTATGAGTTTTGAAGAAGGTGTTACCATGGATAAAATGAATGTAAGTGATTATCAAAAAACTAAAATAATATCATTACTGTATGGTTTTATATCGTCTAATCAGTTATTCTTCGATATATTGCACAATGATATTCATAAAGCTAATTGGAAAGTCCGAAGAATAACCGAAAATAAATATGCTATCGTAGTCTATGATTTTGGATTTTGTTACAAAAAAACTTTGAGAGATAGACCGATGATACATATGTTGACCGATATGTTTGAAGAAACCGGAACAGAATCATATGATGAAGATAAAGTGCTTCAAATGGTGTCATATTTTTGTAATGATAATTCTGAAGAATTTAAGACAAAAGCCGTAACGTATATCCCAGATAATTTTAATTGCGACCCTAGAACTATATTCAAACTGACAGTTGACGTGTGTAATAATACAGGTAAAATAGTTGATTCATCCGCTATACAAATTATCATAGTATCTATTCAATGTTACAAATATCTCAAATTAGCCAATATTAACAACGGCAATAACCTTAGAAACGATGGGTATAGAACGTATAGAGAAAGATACCTAGATTTATGTAATATATACGAAACTTATGAAAGTTTTGATGAATATGTTGCTTACATGAAAAATAAACTCAATAAACTTAATATAGAAGTAACGGATATGTTTGATGTTATCAAAGATAACGATACTGTTACAGATGAAGTTAAGGCTCTACTTAAATTTAATTAACTATTTCTTTTTAACTTTTAAAATACTATTTAACTTTGTAAAAAATACTATTTAACTTTGTAAAAAATACTATTTAACTTTGTAAAAAATTTGATTTGATTTATATATAAAAATAAATCACTTATAGACTTTAGCATGATATCACAAAAAGATATTGAGCGCATCATCAAAACATACTTCGGTAAAAAACATGCTTTGACAGATCACCAAATATCTTCATACGATAATTTAATTGATGAGTTGTTACCCAACATCCTCAATCAAACGTTTCCTATCGTAATTAAGGATCTGAATGAAAAATTTAGTTCTATTAAAATGGAGTTGGTACATATTACAACACAAAATCCCTACTACGTTGAAAACAACGGTAGTTCTAAAATTATGACACCCGAAATAGCTAGATTAAGGAATGATACATATTCGCTAAGCATACTACTGGATTTAGACATTACTTTATCTATTAAGGAAGAACAGAGTGTTACGCTTCTACCTACCATACATCTCAAAAATGTATTATTAGGTAGGATACCTATTGTAGTTAAGTCTAAATATTGTGTCACTAATTCAATAGAATGTGGTGAATGTTGTAATGATCCAGGTGGATATGTTATTATTAATGGCAACGAAAAGGTGATTATTTCACAAGAAAGAGTTGCTAATAACATTATCCAGGTGTATCCGAATCAAAAACAAAATAAAAAATATATATTGGTCGCAGAAGTTAGATCATCGCCTGAAAATATGTTCGGATTTCCTAAATTAACATCTATAAAAATAACACCACCCAATGAATTAAACGATCATCATATTAGAGTGAGTGTACCGCATTTAAAAACCGAAATTCCCTTGTTCACAATATTCAAAGCGCTCGGATGTATCACTGATAAACAAATATGTTATCATATTTTGAACAATGACGGCGGTAAACTAGATCAATCAATGATAGCTTTATTAAAACCTTCCATAGTTGAATCCGCTAATATTCACACACAAACCGAAGCGATGGAGTATTTAAGTAATTATATAAATTCATCTAATTCAAATATACATAATACAGACGAAGTTAAATTTAATTATATTAAAGAAACGGTCTTAGATCACATTATATTACATGAAACATCGTATACTAATAAAATTCATTATTTAGGATACATGGTTCAAAAGTTATTACGAGGATATTTAAAAATTGATCCATATAGTGACAGGGATAGTTTTCAGAGCAAGCGCGTTGACTGCTGTGGACCCCTTATAGGCAATCTATTATCTCAAAGTCTACTTAGATTATCTAGAGAAATAAAAACCAATATGCATAAAGAACTATCAACCGGTTTATGGAACATTAGCGGTGATTGTACTGATATTATCAATGATATTAACATATCTAAGATAATTAAATCTAATTTCATAGAGACAATTTTAAAGGGCGCTATGGCGACCGGTAATTGGGGGTTAAAAAACAATGTGAACAGACAGGGTGTTTCCCAAGTTCTAAACCGCTTAACGTATATGAGCACTATTTCACATCTTAGACGGGTCGCAACGCCTATTGATGCCAGCGGTAAACTTATCCCACCCAGAAAACTACACAATTCTTCATGGGGTTATGTATGCCCATCCGAAACACCTGAAGGTGCCTCTGTTGGTATCGTAAAAAATCTGGCGATGGTATGTGAAATCACTAATTATTATCCAATTGACGCTATAACATATTTGCTCGACGGTTTACTAGTTAAATTAGATGATATAGACATATATAATTTCAATAAATCTAATCACGTCCGATTATTCATCAACGGTCATTTAATGGGTTATACGACTAAGCCCTGTAATATCACTGATCTATTAAAACTAAACCGATCTAATGGTACTATTAACATTTATACCTCTATTGAACTTGATATTCACAATCAAAATATCATTATATACACAGATGCTGGTAGATGTACGCGCCCACTCTTAAAAGTTAAAAATGATACATTAGTAATTGAAGAATATTTAGATCGTCTATCTAGTTTATCATGGAATACTCTGCTTACTTCGGCAATTGATATACCCAAACAGTGTATTGAGTATATTGATATTCATGAAGTTAATAGTTTACTATTGTCTAACGGTTCAAAAGATTTGATTGGTAAAACACATTGTGAAATTCATCCTAGTTTAATTCTGGGAGCGTTAGCATCGTGTATTCC
>Ga0307488_10002702_pt1 | contig 14945 bp, 8 predicted proteins | sample SB02metaG_FD_202248 | JGI IMG/M metagenome (GOLD analysis project Ga0307488, IMG submission 202248) | Sea-ice brine microbial communities from Beaufort Sea near Barrow, Alaska, United States - SB 0.2 | ecosystem: Environmental > Aquatic > Marine > Coastal | place: USA: Alaska | collected 2017-05-06 | reverse complement strand
AAATGAATATTTTGATAAATATCAATACTAACATTCGTAAATTAACAGGTTTATAGATCAAGTTTATTGAATTTATTAAATTTAATTATTGAGGTAAGTTCATGACCATATTCAGCACCTTTCTCAGAATACCGATCTAATTTAGTGACTAATAAGAACGGGTCATTACTTTGCATTCTTAATTCTCTAAATTCCTTAAATGCACTACTACGGCCAAGAGTTCGATAATAATCTTTCACCGCGGCTTTAACTGAGGAATACTTTTTAACCCAGATAGTTTTGTCACCGCGTTTTTGTAATGCAGCAATTCTAGGTTCATCTTCATCAAATGACCAAACACCAAATATATTATTGGCCTCTCTAAAAAAACGAGAGGTTGCCCAAGCACTTTCCATTGCGGCTTGTGCAATAGCAATACTTTTAGGGTGGGGTTTAAGCGCCATAAGCAACTCATCATTAGTTGTCGCTTTATATTCAACTTTGAGCTTTTCTATTTGTTGACTATTTTTTTGAGCGTCGATTGATGCTGAGATTTCTTGATATTGGGCCATAAGTTCAGCGTAAACATCATTAACAGCAGGAATAATTAATGTTTTAAATCGCGATTTTTTTTCTTGAACCGTCATCTGAGGGATGTCGGCCTCTTCTATAGAAAAATAATAAATGACAGCAGAAATTAAAAATACTGAGATCAGTAAAATGATGAGTTTTGATGGAATGGACGTTAGTTTCAAAATAGAACCTTTCTTAATTAAAAATGTAGAGAATTGAAATTATAAAGCAGTCAAATAAACTATCATACTATTGTTTATTTGACTGCTAAAAATCATTAAATATGATGGAAGTTGGCTGAAAACCATCTCCATGATAAAAATACATAAGCTACAATAAATGTATTTATATCACCATTTCTTTATTAAAGGCCATTATGGTATTGCACATTGGTTGACTCTGGCACCAATTTGTTGAGTGTTGATTGAATACTCGATTGTTGCTCTAACTCACCATTAAGTAATTGTTCAAATTGCTCAATAAGTGCTGTTTTCTCAGGTGGCTTTTTATCTCCAGTGCCTATATTGGTTAAATCGATCATAAAGCCGTCAAATAACTGAGCAAGGTCACTAACAATCTCCATATTCAAAAATTGATCGTCATTATAAATACTGGGGTAACCCGCTTTTTGTTTATCAATAGCAAATGAAACCCCTTTAAGGTTAGTTATACTAGTCGACTTATCACAAGAGAGCATACAGCCATTGTCAATACGTGGTTTTTCACAACCAACACTTTGTTGGAAGAAACATTGTCTACTGGTCATTAATAAAATGGGGTGGTAGACACTGTAAAACATTTTAAAGTTTTCAGGACGAGCAATCGTTTTCATTTGTTGAAGGTTTATTTCGTTTGAAATAAAGGCACCAGCACAGTCAAAAGCTTCTTTCATTGCTAATAAGGCGTAGGAATTAGTGGTATTTAAAAAAGGACCTGCAATCCATTTTATGCCAAGTTCAAATGCTCGATTAGCAATACCGGTATTATTAGTGACAATTAACGGCGGCTTCACTTTGTTTAATATATTTAAAGCCGCATCGAAGTCTTTACCAATTAACACGGCTGGAAACCAAGGAATTAATGTTGGATTGTCATTGAAAAAATCAACATATTTAGTACAGCCACGCTTATAGGCATCGGGCAATTTAAAGTAAATATCGGCATCAGTTACATTGTTGAGTTTAACATCAGTTTCATCACAAATTAATATCGATAATTTGGCTTTGGAGATTATATTATTTTTTTCAGCGCCCACGCTTTTGGGATGATGAACAAGTTTAGGTAATTCAATTTCAGGCAATATCGTTCTGTTATTATTGAGTAATGATGTTATTTTATTTTTTAGCGCAGTTAACTCTTTAAATGGAATTGATACACCCTGTGGTATGGCGTCTGTATTTAATTGTATTAAAGTAAACTGGCTATTGTTGAAGCTTTTGAAGCGTTTTTCAATAGCACTTTTATCTAGACAACTCTTTTCACTGCTCTTAAGTGTGCTGGTTGAATGAATAATATAGCTTTTATCTTCTTCTGTTGTTTGTCCAACGATGAAGTCTTGCGTGGTTATTTCGACGGTTAATGGCTTACCAACTTCACCAGTAAAGGTTATTGATAATGGACGCTTTTCGATACTTAAATGCTTTGTTTTTTCCTGCACAGCGATATTTATTGCTGATTTGTCGTTACTAAGTTTGTGTTCAACCTCTTGAATTTGAACCACAGAAATAGCATTACTTTGATCGATGGCGTGATATTTGGAATTATCACGCGGGTTTTCAATAAACATTGATTGGTTTAAGTCGCCCTTTAAAAAAGCATTGGTTAAATCACGATTAAACACTTTATACAATCGCTCACCGTCTTCAAGTAATTCGCCTGTTTTTAGAAAACCATCAATTTGTTTTCGAAAACTGTCGACGACGGTATGAACATAATCCGCGCCTTTAATTCGGCCTTCTATTTTAAAAGAATGAACGCCGGCGTCTATTAGGGCCGGTAAATCGAAAAATGCAGAATTATCTTTAATATTAAGGGGGAAGTTATTACCTGTTGGCGTTGTTTCATATTCTTCTCGACAAGCCTGGCTGCAACGACCTCGGTTACCTGAATTACCGACACTGGCCGAGGTTGAATAACACAAGCCTGAAAACGCGACGCAAAGAGAGCCATGAACAAAGACCTCGGTAAGTACCTCTTGCTCACGAGCAACTGCGGTAACATCAGTTATCTCTCTTAAATTCATTTCTCTTGATAAATTAACACGAGAAACGCCTAACTTTTTCAAAAATGGAATTTGGCCAACGTTATGCGTTGTTAATTGAGTTGATGCATGAACATCTAAAGTAGGGAAGTGCTTCTTTAATATATAAACAAGACCTATATCTTGAACAATAACACCATCAAGCGTGGTGTTAGCAAGCTTACTCAATAATTTTGCCAGTGACTTAAATTCACGTTCTAATATGACAATATTTAAGGTTAAAAATATTTGGCATTGGTACTGGTGCGCAAGTCGAATAATACCGCTGAGTTGATCAAATGAGATATTAGTTGCACGATTTCGGGCATTAAAGGTATCTAAACCACAATAAACCGCATCTGCGCCAGCAATAATTGCTGCTTTTATTGCCTCTACATCGCCACCTGGGGCTAATAATTCAATTTTAGGACTCATTTACACAACTTTAGCCAGTTTACTAGGCAGTTAATTTTTTAAAGTAAGGATTTTACGCATATATTTCGCCAAAGAATACCGTTAAAATAGCTTAATTGAATTAATCATCAGTCCAAGTTGTTATCCTAGTGCTGGAAGATAAATAATAATGAATGAAAACAAAAATAAAAAGCAGAGTAAAGCTGAGCCGTTACCTATTTTTTATTCGCTCAGAAATTGCCCTTTTGCCATGCGAGCCAGAATGGCTATTTTTAAAGCGCAACAAACAGTATTGTTACGAGACTTAGTATTAACGAATAAACCAAGTGAATTGCTAATAGCGTCACCAAAGGGCACAGTACCTGTTCTAGTGTTAAATAATGGTAAAGTAATCGACGAAAGCTTAGACGTGATGTTGTGGGCACTGCGAGAGACAGACCCAGATGACTTATTACATCGATATCTAGATAATGAGCAAGCGCTTATTGAGATTGATATGCTGATGTTCATTAATGAATTTGATATTGGTTTTAAAGCTTGTTTAGAGCAATACAAATGCGCTAAACGCTATAAAGAAGGCAATATCGAACAATGCCGAACAGCTTGCGAACTATACGTTGAAAAATTGGAGCAACGCTTAACTGCACACTTGTTTCTATTTTCTGACAAAGAGAGCTTAGCAGATATTGCTCTACTGCCCTTTATCAGGCAGTTTGCCCGAATAGAACGTCAATGGTACTTACAATCACCTTATCCAAAATTAAGGCAATGGCTAACTAACTATTTGCAAAGTCCGATGTTTACTAAAGTGATGGCCAAATACCCTTTGTGGTTAACTAATAATGAAATAATATTATTCGGTGGTAGTGGTACATCATTTGAAACAGCATCATACCACAGTGATATAATATAAAAGTTAGGGTCAATAACACAGCGATTAAAGGCAGAAAAATGAACACTAATATATTAAAAAAAATAATGAAAATTAGTTACTTAATCACTTATCTAGGACTACTGACTTATAGTGTTTTCTTAAGTGCCGATGATAAAATACCGTTGAGTGCCAATAAGCAATTAACCACTATAATCGCTGAACGGTGGGATTACTCTTTAAGAGAAAATCCTATGTCGGCAACGCATGCAGGAGTTGAGAAATATAATCATCTGCTTAACCGTGTATCTCCAGTCGACAATAATCGACGCCTTAACGCAGAAAAAGTTTTTTTTAATCGTTTAACAAACATTAATGTTAGTGCACTTACTGCAGAAAATCGGATTAATCACCAATTACTTAAGTGGGTATTAGAGCAAGAAATTGAGGGTTATCAATTAAATTTATCTCGTATTCCATTAACAACCTTCAGCAGTTTTTTTATGTCGGTACTGAATATGGCAAATGGCTTGCCAATGACCAGCGTTAAGGATTACCAAGATTACATCTCCCGATTGAACGATATTCCGAGATATTTTAATGAGAATATTGATAATATGCGGACGGGTATTAAGACAAATTTCACTTTACCGAAAATAGTTGTTGAAGGTATTTTTCCTACAGTAATGGCTCAAGTATATAAAGATCCAACAAAAAGTAGTTTATACAAACCCTTTATAAAAATCAGCGGAGATATATCGGCAGAAAACCAAAAAAAACTGAGAGTTTCTGTTAAAAAAGCGATATTACAATCAGCAATTCCTGCCTTTAAGTCTTTTGCTGATTTTTTTGGTGGTGAATACTTAGCAGCGGCCACCGACACGCTTGGTGCAGAACAAATGAATAATGGTAAAGCGTATTACGCTCATCAGATTAAAACCTACACAACCTTGACTAATATCACTGCACAACAAATTCATCAGACAGGACTTAGTGAAGTAAAGCGTATTCGAGCTGAAATGGTAAAAGTGATCAAAGAGCTAAACTTTGAGGGGACATTTGATGATTTTACTGAGTTTCTCCGAACAGACCCCCAGTTTTATGCTAAATCAGCTAAAGACCTATTAAAAGAAGCGGCTTATATTGCTAAACGTATTGACTATGTTATGCCCGAATTTTTCGGGAATCTTCCTCGCATTCCCTATGGTATTGTGCCAGTACCCAAAGAGATTGCGCCCAACTATACAACCGCTTCATATAACTCTGCACTAGTTGGTGGTAACCGTGGTGGCGCTTATTGGTTAAATACTTATCAGTTAGACCAAAGGCCGTTATATGAGCTTACCGCTCTAACTTTGCATGAGGGAGTCCCTGGACATCATCATCAATCCGCTATTTCAAGTGAATTACAAAATGTACCTAAATTTAGACTCGCTTTATATTTTAGTGCTTATGGCGAGGGCTGGGGATTGTATGCTGAAAAACTAGGGGTTGAGATGGGCCTTTATGATACCCCCTATGACAATTTTGGCCGACTCAGTTATGAAATGTGGCGTGCTTGTCGACTCGTTATTGATACAGGCATCCATGCCATGGGTTGGAGTCGACAACAAGGTTTAGATTTTCTTGCAAGTAATACCTCATTGTCTCAAGCTAATGTTCGAGCAGAAGTCGATCGTTATATCTCTTGGCCGGGCCAAGCACTGTCATATAAAGTAGGTGAACTTGCCATTTGGACGTTAAGAAATAAAGCAGAAAAGTCTTTAGGTGAGAAATTTGATATCAAAAATTTCCATGACGCTTTATTGGGTAATGGTGCGTTACCGTTGACTATGGTAGAAGCAGAAATAGATCGATATATTGCTACCAGTCACTAATATGACGCTATTTTATTGAGTGCTAAAAATAGAGAAAATAATAAACCGCTTTGTTAGGAATAGTGTTGTCCTTAATGGTCGATCATTATGAGTCTGTAGTAGTAGATTAAATGATATGAACAGAGTCGGTATTTAAGTATAACCGTTTGTCTTATTAGTTATTAGTTATTGGATGTTTTTGATACCCTTGGCTGATCTGTTTTTATGTTTGTCAGAAATCTTCTTTGAGCTAAATTTAGTGTAAAATAATTGGAAAGTATTAATGATTATCATTGTAGTAGGTTAACAGTAATGCAGAATGAAACCATTAAATCGAGTGATTATAAAAATCGCCCAATAAAAGCGACAAAAACTTTGTATTTACTTTTTGTCATTGGCTACGTTTTAAGTGGTTATTTGTTATCTCAAATTTCTTTTCAGTCACAAATTATTCCTATATTTATCCCCGCAGGTATTGCACTTGTGGGCTGTTATATTTGGTGGTGGCGATTTTTTCCTGCGGTATTTGTAGCCTCTTTTATTTTTAATTTTTCTGTAATACCTACCGCTGAATTGAGTGATATTTTATCAAGTGTAGGATTAAAAAACACGCTAATCGCTTTAGGCGCGATGTTGCAAGCGATTGTCGGTAGTTCATTACTTCGGTATTGGTTAGGTAACCCGATTAACGAGTGGAACAATTTAAAAACGGTCTATTTTATTTTTATTGTCGGTATATTCACTAATCTAATTTCTGCGAATATTGGTGTTTGGTCACTGAGTCTATTTACCCCCTCTTATAGTATTGACGCTTATTGGCTTAATATGATCTATTGGTGGTTTGGCGACTCACTTGGTATTCTTTTAACCATTCCATTTTTGCTCTGTTTATTAACGTACAGACAGTTAGATGTTCAACAAAAAAAAGCGAGTGTCATTATTGCCTGCTCTGTTATGGTACTTTTTATTATTGTTAGCACTATGACTTGGTTTTTTGTGGTCTCTTCAAATATTGATACCGATGAATTAGTCAAGAAAGAAGTTGAAGTGATTGAAAATGGTATTCATCGTCAATTAAATAGTAGCCTTTATCAACTAAGCGAGTTAGCTAGCTACATACAGCATCACCCTAATCTAACTCGTGATGATTTTGAGCATTATGTTGATAATATAATCACGTTAGATGGCAGTTTAAAAGCCATGTCATGGAACCCTTTAATTTACTCTCACCAAAAAGAATTACATGAAGCAGATCTCAAAATAACACACTCAAAATCAGTTTTTATTGCTGGAGATTCAATTGAGAAAAATGATCCTATTATTTATGTTAAATTTATTTCACCATTGAAAAGTAACGAAAAAGCGATAGGATTTAATGTTTATTCAAACGCTTCTCGCAAAAACACTTTGTCCGATGCTCTTACTAATTATCAACCCAAGGCAACGCCAATTATTCAGTTAGTGCAATCTGAACAACCAGAGCCTGCTTTTTTATTGTTTTTTCCTGTTTTTGAACAAGCTATAAGTAATTCGGGTGAAAAAGTTAAACGGCTTAAAGGCTTTGCTACAGGTGTTTTTTTAGCTAACAATATTTTGAAACTTGCGATTAACAAACAGCAAAGGGCATTGTTTTTCTACGAATTTTTAGAACAAGATCAAGCCAACAGTTTTTCATCCAATACGGGTTCAATTGAACTAACAATACAGAAAAATCCCGAGTATATATCCCAAAATTTTACCATTGGGGGGCAAGTTTGGACAATTAATTTACTGGTAAATAATGAGTATGTGGTCAAGCAAAAAAATCAGTCTTATTTAATCTTTTTCTTATTACAAGTCTCTATTGTTACAACTATTATGATGCTATTGCTGTTAATGAATAATCGTCAATTAGTACTTGATAAGGTAGTTAAAAAGAAAACTAAATCACTCAATAGTGCGATGGTAGAAGCTAACAACGCTAATCAAGCTAAAAGTCAATTCTTGGCGAATATGAGTCATGAAATACGTACGCCCATGAACGCCGTAATAGGTTTTTCTCAGTTAGCGAAAAAGTCAGAAGATATTAATGAAATCAAGTCATATCTCAATAGTATCGATGTTTCTTCTGATCTGTTACTTCATATTGTCAATGACATTCTTGACATTTCAAAAATAGAATCGCAAAAATTAGAGTTAAATCATGATGTTTTTGACGTGCATGAGTCTATCCGAAGAATTGCCATTATATTAGAAAGTGCTGCCAAAAATAGTCATATTACTTGGCAAACACAAGACAATTTACCTAATGACTTGTATTTTAAAGGTGATCAAATTCGCTTTGAGCAAATTTTGATGAATCTATGTAGTAATGCCGTTAAATTTACCCACGCAGGAAAAGTTTCTTTAATTGCTGATCTAATTGACTTTGATGATAAGCAAGCCACGTTAAAAATCGCAATATTGGATACAGGAATTGGAGTCGCACCAGAAAATATGGATAAAATATTTGAGCCTTTTGTCCAAGAAGATGCATCTACTTCACGTGACTTCGGTGGTACGGGCTTAGGCTTAGCTATATCAAAAGAGTTTAGTAGGTTAATGCATGGAGATATTACAATAACGAGTAAGGTAGGATTAGGCTCTACATTTACTTTTATTTGTACGTTAGAGGTATCAAGTGAGAAACCGAAAAGCCATTTGGTGGTAAGTGAAAAAACTGCTAATTTACAAAAGCTTGAGAGCTTATCAGTACTTGTTGCTGAAGATAATCGGATTAATCAAAAGTTACTTGAAGTGATACTAAAAAACTTAGGAATAACTGCAGATATCGTCGAGAATGGTCAGCTTGCGGTAGAGCAGGTTCAAAGAAAACACTATGACGTTGTTTTAATGGATTGTCAGATGCCTTTACTGGATGGTTACGAGGCGACTAAGATTATACGTTCGATGCCACAATACACGCAATTAACCATTATTGCGTTAACAGCTGATGTTGATAGTTTAAGCAGAGCAAAAGCAAGTAAAGTAGGCATTAATCGCCACTTAGCTAAACCTATCGATTTTGAGGAGTTGAAGCAATGCTTACAGGACTTGTAAGCATTGCACATGCAGTATATCAATGTATAAAAGGATCAGTGGTCTATTGTATTGGTCATTTTCTTTGCATTAAAATATGATAAAAGGTCAAATTTAAGTGTTAAACACCTATTTCACTATTTTTTTAACTTTCTCAAGACTATTGCTTCTAAAAAATAGATAATTACCTTATTAAAATCAATTAGCCGAAATACAGCCGCTACAACCTAAAAGGTCAACGGGTTAACAGGCGGTTAATTTAGCAAATAACTCTGGAAATTATTCAATGGAAATCAAAGTTAACTTTCTCGACAACCTCAGAATTGAAGCTAAGTTTGATGACTTTACTGTCATTGCTGACCAACCTATTCGTTATAAAGGAGATGGTTCAGCGCCAGGGCCTTTTGATTATTTTTTAGCGTCATCAGCATTATGTGCTGCTTATTTTGTCAAAGTGTATTGTTCGTCTCGCGATATCCCTACTGAAAATATCAGGCTATCGCAAAATAACATTGTGGATCCTGAGGACCGCTATAATCAAGTCTTTCAAATTCAAGTCGAACTTCCTGACAGTATTTCTGATAAAGACCGCCAAGGTATTTTAAGATCAATCGATCGTTGTACTGTTAAGAAAGTTGTACAGAAGGGTCCTGAGTTTAGAGTTGAAGCAGTTGCGAGCCTTGAAGAAAATGCCCAAGCCATGCTAATGGGGCAGTCAGCGGCTGATGCAAGTACTTATATTTTAGGAAAAGATCTACCGCTAGAAAAAACAATTGTTAACATGACAGAAATGTTGGCCAGTCTTGGCATGAAAATCGAAATTTCTTCGTGGCGTAATATAGTACCTAATGTTTGGTCACTCCACATTCGTGATGCGGCCTCTCCAATGTGCTTCACTAATGGCAAAGGGACAACCAAAGATAGTGCGCTTTGTTCTGCGTTAGGTGAATTTATTGAGCGACTAAACTGTAATTTCTTTTACAACGATCAGTTTTTTGGTCAAGACATTGCAAACAGCGATTTCGTGCATTATCCCAATGAAAAATGGTTTAAACCTGGGGTAGATGATGCCTTACCTCAAGGTATTTTAGATGACTATTGCTTAGGTATTTATGATCCTGATGATGAGTTACGTGGCTCAAACTTAACAGATACTAACTCTGGTAATGTTGAACGGGGTATTTGCACGATTCCTTATAAACGCTATTCAGATGGAAAAACTGTCTATTTCCCTTCAAATTTAATTGAAAATTTATTTTTAAGTAACGGCATGAGTGCGGGCAACAATCTGCCGGAGGCTCAAGTACAATGTTTATCAGAAATATTTGAACGCGCGGTTAAAAGACAAATTATTGAACAAGAAATTGTCTTGCCGGATGTGCCTCAGCAAGTGTTAGCAAAATATCCAAGTATCGTCGCGGGTATTAAAGGACTCGAAGAGCAAGGCTTCCCTGTAGTGGTAAAAGATGCTTCGTTAGGTGGTCAATTTCCCGTCATGTGTGTTACGTTAATGAACCCGAAAACAGGTGGTGTGTTTGCCTCCTTCGGTGCTCATCCAAGTTTCGAAGTAGCACTAGAGCGAAGTTTAACTGAGTTATTACAAGGCCGAAGCTTTGCAGGGTTAAATGATGTGCCAAGGCCAACCTTTAATAGTATGGCCGTATCTGAGCCAGAAAACTTTGTTGAGCACTTTATTGACTCAACAGGAGTGATCTCATGGCGCTTCTTTAGTACTAATCATGATTATCAATTCAGCGAATGGGATTTCTCAGGCACTAATGAGCAAGAGTGTGATAGTTTATTTTCTATTTTGAAAGGATTAGGTAAAGAAGCTTATGTTGCTGTGTTTGATGAACTTGGTGCTACTGCTTGTCGTATTTTAGTACCAGACTACTCAGAAGTTTACCCGGTCGAAGATCTGATTTGGGATAATACCAATAAATCTCTAGATTATCGCGAAGATATCTTAAACCTTCATGACTTAAGTGAAGATGCTTTAGTTAGTTTAGTGGAGCGGTTAGAAGAAAGTCAGCTTGATAATTACACCGATATTATCAGTCTAATAGGTATTGAATTTGATGAAAATACTGTTTGGGGACAGTTAACTATTCTTGAACTCAAAATCCTTATCTATCTTTCACTAGGTGCCCTTGAAAATGCGATAGAGTTAGTGGGTGAATTCTTGCAGTATAACGATAATACCATAGAACGAGGTTTGTTCTATCAGGCGGTTCACGCGGTACTTGAGATTACTTTAGACGAAGACTTAGCACTTGAGCACTTTATCGAAAACTTTAACAGAATGTTTGGTAAAGAGACCATGGCTAATGTGGTTGATTCAGTAAACGGTGATGTGATGTTTTTTGGCTTAACAAAAACTAGCATGAAGTTAGAAGGTTTGGATAAACACCTAAGACTAATCGAAAGTTATAAAAAACTGCATCAAGCTCGACAAGCACAAGCCAAAAACTTATAAGGTCAATCATTGAGTCGGCTAATTAATGATGCTTAATTTAATCGCTACTATAAATCAGTCTCACTTGGTAGCGTTATCACAGAGACAGTATATAGCACTTGCTATGTTCAATTTAGCCGTTATCGCTATTTAAAAAAGTTAGAGTTCAATTCTAATGGTATTTAAATAAATTACTCTTTGGCGCGTTTAATTCGATAAAGGGAAATATAGCGCAGTGCTTAACGGGTTAGTTATAACACAGATTGCTTCGCTACTTAAAACGAGGCATTAGCTCAACAATACGACAAGTCTCTAAATTAGTTTTAATAATTGGTGTTTATTGAAGATTTTAGGTACTTGTCTAATATGAAGACTAAATCCTCTTGGTAACAGGGTTTATTGATAAAGTCATGAATGCCTAATACGCTAGCTTGTTCTTTATCTTCTTTACTAACGCTAGCACTTAAAATAACAATAGGGATATGTTGTAGTTCTATGTTTTTTTTAATCAAGCTTGATGTTGTGAATCCATCCATATTAGGCATTTGTAAATCCATTAAAATCAGATCAGGTATCGTGTTTTCTAAATAAGATAAGGCCAATAAACCATCATCGGCAAAGTCACATGTTATTCCTTTAAAAGATAATTGTTTGCCAACGATAAGCTGATTTATTTTATTGTCTTCTACTACTAATATTTTGGTTTTTTTATACCCTGAACATACTGATGGCCTTGGCGAAGATGAATAAACTTCAATGGGTTTCTCTATTTTTGGTAACGTTATTTTGACGGTGATAGTGCTGCCTATACCAGTCTGACTCGTCAATGTTACATCCCCTCCCATTAGGCTGCATAGCTGTTTAACAATAGCTAATCCTAGTCCAGTGCCACCGTAATTTTTTGTTGAAGAACGAGTAGCTTGGGTAAAGGGGGTAAATAAGTGCTTTTGATCTTCTTCATTAATGCCAATACCTGTGTCTCTGATGACTAAGGTTAGTATGCTGCTTTTATCATCAGTGATATCACTATCACCACTAATGCTTATGGTCCCTTTGTCAGTGAATTTAATCGCATTATTAAGCAAATTAATGATGATTTGCTTAAACCTAGTATCATCACCTTCAACCCATAGACCAAAATTTGAAGTGAAACTTTTATTAACTGTTATCGATTTATTAATAGCTTTCTCGATAAGCATGTCAATAACTGTTTGAGTCACCGCTGATGGTGAAAACTTTCTCTTTTCAAGTTTTATCTCACCCGCCTGTATTTTAGAGGTGTCCAAAACATCATTAACGATACTGAGTAAAATTTTTGACGACTCCTCAATTTTAGTGAAATAGTCTAGTGCGTGTTTATCTTCTATTTCTCTGAGTGCTATTTCGCTAAAACCCATAATCGCATTTAAGGGGGTTCTATACTCATGGCTAATGTTCGCCAAAAATAGGTTTTTAGCTTGATTAGCATTGGTGAGTTCTTTGTTTTTTTTAATCAATTTAGTGGTTCTTTCTCTTATTTTCCTCGTAAGAGAATAATTAAATGTGACTATAAAAAAGACAAATGAGACGCAAATAATACCGATAATGCTGCCAAATATCATAATGATCAAAATTTGCCAATTGATAAGACTTAGCTCAAATTCTGGTGTGCTGGCAAAGGATAACTGTCCTTTTTTATCTAGAATATTTACATCATATTGGTGACTAAAAATACTGTTCAGTTTAAAATTAGGGTGGGTTACAATATTCTCATCGCCAAAATTTAGCTGGTAGGTAAAGGTGTTTGTCTTCATATTCCGGTGTAAATCAGAGAGTAGTAAATTTAACTCAAAATTAACTTTAACTAAGCCTTGCAGTGTACTTTTTTGATCAGGCGGGCTATTTTTATAAATAGGGTAATAAACGTCGGCAGTAGTATATTTATCTTGGTGTTGGTTTAGATATACTAAAGGGCTAATAACCTGCTTTTCTCCTTTAATCATCTTATTAACAATGTCTTTTAGAATAGGATGTGAGAGGGCATCTAAACCTACTGCTGATTTATTAGCAGTAAGGTTGGATATATAATAAAGGGGTAAGTAAAAACTTTTATTGGGTGAAATTATTAAGCCCTGTTCAGTTTTCTTTTTGATACTAGTGTTAGCAAAACCTTGGGATGCTAATTCTGCTTCAAACTTTTCACGCTTTTGATGAGAAATAAGTGGTAACCAAGCTAAAGCTATTACATTAAATTCATCGTCAATTAATTTATTGGCGTATGTTTCAAATTCTAATCGTGTTACTTCTTCACTCGCTTGAAATAGTCCATTTAAAGCCGTTATATTATTTTTAATGGTGGTTTTGATCACATTAAATTTTTCAATGAATGGTTCAGTTGAAGTAGCGAATTCTCGCTCTTTTAGAGCGAAATTATTGTTGCTTGCTAAGATATAAATTAAGCTTATGAGTGAAAATGAAAGTAGGCTAACTAAAACAGCGGCTAATGAGTGCTTAGTTTTGCGAACGAAGATATTGGCTTTGAGGAATAAAAATATTGGCGCAATAAATAAAATGCTGAGTAAGTCACCAACGAACTTTACCAAGCCGATGTGCGTTAGTGTTTGAAAAGATATATCGAGTGATAACGTTAAAGTTAACGCAAACAAGGACGTTGATATAAGTACAGTTAATAGGCCTGTGAGTAACAAAAATTTAATTATCGGTACTAGTTTACGTATATTTAACGGTAAAGTGCAAAAATGCACAACTAATTGTTTAGCGATAACAAATTGTAAGACAGATATACTTGCTAATATGAATATGACATAAATTGGCAGGTCAGTAAATAGAGGCTCTTGCGTGAGGGTTAATAAAGATGCTAAAAATGAGCCAACTAATATAGAAGGGCCGAATAAAAAGTATAGGCCGAGTATAACACCCGATAGCGGCCAGATAGCACTAGCAAAGCCAAAAGAAATGGTGAACATTGAACCAAATTCTACTAATAAGTAATATATACAGAAGGTTAGAAAGGAAAGTGAAATATTTATCAAACCGTTACCTTTATTTTTAGGTGATTTAACCTCTTTGAGTAGGCTTTTGATAACTGAATTTATAGTTCTCACTCAAAGCGACAATGGCTAGGTCTACAATTTATAATAACCCTATTAAAGGCCATAATGATACCTATATAGTATTATTATGCTGTGTAAGTATCATGAGGGGCCAATTAAAAGCAGCTATTATTTACGCCACTTTTGAGTGATTTTATAGTGTTGGCTGTAGTGTAATGTTTTATTTTATTAATATTGAATGGGTTACATTCAAGTTTTAGTCGATATTTAACACCTTTTTTAATGGGGTTAAATATTGTTCAAAATGTCGCCATTGCTCAGTTGCACTTTTATAAATGGGTTGACGAACTTGCTCTGAGCTTGGTGTCTTAATATTGCGCTGGGTTTTATGAAAATCAAGACAAGCGGGTTCAAATGCTAAACCACAAAAATCAAGCATTCTCCGCAC
>Ga0307488_10002701_pt1 | contig 14947 bp, 25 predicted proteins | sample SB02metaG_FD_202248 | JGI IMG/M metagenome (GOLD analysis project Ga0307488, IMG submission 202248) | Sea-ice brine microbial communities from Beaufort Sea near Barrow, Alaska, United States - SB 0.2 | ecosystem: Environmental > Aquatic > Marine > Coastal | place: USA: Alaska | collected... | reverse complement strand
AGAAACAATTCACAGTCCTCGCCCGCGGTCAAGTGGTCACCACTGGCACCATGGATGAAGTCATCGCTTTTATCCGACTCGCCGAGTCGATTTTAGGCAGGAGCGGCTGCGACACGAGCCCCTACACCATCGGAGCCCCAACCACGATGCAGTGCAGCGGAGCCTGAAATTTATGAAAAAACTCACCCTTGCAATTCTCCTCCTTTTGCCTATGATCGCAGAAGGCGCACACACACAGAACGAAGTTGTCGCTATCACTATCCTTGCAGAAGCAAGGGGCGAAGGCGAGACGGGGATGTACGCAGTCGCCTGTGTCATCGCCCAAAGAGCCCTGGAAAGGAAGAAAACCCCAAAGGCGATTTGCCTCCAGAAATGGCAATTCTCCTGTTGGAACGCCAATGATCCTCAGCGAAACCGCCTTGGGCGCCTCCTGAAGACCCCACAAGCTGCTTACGCCCTTCGTTTGGCCAAGCACATCACTGAAATTGACCGCTCATTCACAGGAAATGCGAATCATTATCACACGAAGAGTGTTAAACCGTATTGGTCGAAGGGCAAAAAGCCCGTCAAAGTGCTCGGAAACCACCTATTCTTTCGCCTTTAGGTTGAGTCCCAGGGGGTCTTTTGGGCACAATTTACATAAGTGGCTGAAAATGAGCACTTTATGACTTTTGGCGAAAATAAATGAAAAAAAGTGAAAATAGTTCGGTACATTTGCTCCCATTTGTGGTAAAATTATCTTATGGAAAACACGAGATTGAAAAGCAACGAACTTGAAGTCGGCAACCGCGTCCAAAGCCCCTCGGGCGATTTTGGCACCATCATCAAGGTGACGACTCGCGGGATTCAGGTCAAAATGGATGATGGCAAAATCGCCCTCGTCGTTCTCGGCCTTTAATATTTAAAAACCTACATTATGAAAACTATGAAATACGACAAACTCGACAAATCCAAAGTCCAAACCATCCGCGCCCTCATGGAGGAAGCATTCACGAAAATTGCCGACAAAACCGGTGTTCACATGACCGCGAAGACGATTCGCTTCACATCCAATTCCATGCGGACGACCGTTGAGGGAACTTTGGAGCAGGATGGCATCGATGCACGTCAAGTGAAGTTCAACGAGAATTGTTACAAAATTGGGCTCGCCAAGGGCGATTATGGAAAGAAGATTTACATCAGTGGAATGCTCATGCGTGTCACGGGCGTGAACCCTCGCCGGCCGAAATTCCCGGTCAGTGTCGAGCGAATCTCTGACGGCGCCCCTTACAAAATCAGCAAGTTCCAACTCACGAACGCGTTGGCGTCGTCGCTCAAAGGTTAAGATGAAGAAAGTTAAGAACAAAATCCGTGCGCGCATCCACGCCCAGGGACTCATGGGAAGTGCCTCTCGTCGACACAAGTCGGCGAAGGACTTCGACCGCGCAAAGCGAAACAATTGGAGATCCGAATTATGACCACAGATCCACTCCACTTTAAAGTGAACGACAAGCAAACCCTTTACCACGTTCATAGTCCGAAAAACTGCCAAGGCTCGCCATGTGTTATTCACAATCCCAGCGATCATCACATGCGCGATTGGCACCTTCATTGGCGCGTGGACCGGCACTGTTTTGAGCGAATTTGTGATTGCGGCGTTGGGCATCCTGATCCCGATGATATTGGGCATGATGGAATTCACGGCTGTTGCGGTTGTTGCTGTCCACCCCTGACCAGCAAATCCACGGACTTGCTGTTCACCTAAGTCATGACCACGAACACACTCCTAACGATCGCCGTCCCCGCTGCCGTTTCCGTCTTATACACGTCCACCGCAATTTATTACGCGACGAAAAAGGATTGGCCTTGGGCGTTAGTTTGGGGCTCATATGCCATGGCGAACGTAGGTCTTATCCTCGCCTCTCTCAAAAAGTTGTAAGATTTTCCCCTTTACAAAAGTCAAAAATCAGTATAGAATATAGAAATATGAATAAAGAATTCGAAGAAGATTTAGCGCAGGTTCTCCTCAGTGAGGATGACACATACTCTGCGTGCGAACCATGCCTCTGCCTGACAAAGACTGACCTCTTTAAACTCTGGGAGCGCGCTCGATCATCGCAGGATGAGGCTGACCTTGCCACACTCGATAAGTTGTGGAGCCTTGCGGAGGATCCACGGCGATGAAAAAAACACCCTGTGCAGATGGTTGCGGTCGGAAGGTCAACAAGATGAATGCTTGGCGAGTGGATGACGAGGATAGTGGTGAGAACATACAAATTTGCTGTTCTTGCTATTACACGCGTCTCAGGAAGAATCTCAGCGCCGAAAAAGTTAGCGAAGAATCCTAATATGTCAGAACAAAAACTATGCTTCATTGACGTCGAAACAACCGGCTGCGATGACACACGTGGGCATGAGATTCATCAGATCTCGGCCATCATCACTGACTTGAATGGCAAGGAAGTGCTCGGTGAATTCAGCTCAACATTTCAGCCATTCGAGTCAAGTGGAAAGTATGACCCCGGTGCCCTAGAGAAATGTGGTCTTACTGAAGAGTCGCTCTTGGCGAGACCTAAGGACTGCCGGGAGGGATTCCTGGACTTCATTCATTTCCTGAGCAAATTCTGTGATCGTTTCAACAAAAAAGACAAGCTGCAATTCGTAGCTTACAATGCGAAATTCGATGACCGCTTCATCCGATCCTGGTTCACCAAGCACGGTGATAATTTCTTTGGATCGTGGTTTTGGAATCCTTCAATCTGTGTCATGCAGAGCATCGCATGGTTGGTACGTGAGAAGCGCAAAGAATTCGCGAATTTCCGCCTGGAAACCATGTGCAACCTTGCCAACATTGAGTTTAACGAAGAGGATGCTCATGATGCCCGGTACGATATTCAAAAGACCCTGGAACTTTATCGCTTTTTAATCGAACTTTGAGGTTTACATTTGCCGCATTCTGTGGTACAATTATACCCAGATGAATGCGTTTCAATTAGACCTAATTGCGAATGAGCCATTTCTTGAAGCATGTGAATGGTGCAATGTTGTGATTCACAATGCTGAATTTCAATGGTGCTCAATTCTCTCAAAGAATGGCATTGACATTGTCTGCCGATCCTGCAAGGCATGGGAAGACACTAAAATAGCCAACATTTTCGAAGGACACGAACACAAATTATGAAAAAGAAACTGAAAAACCTACTCATCGTCCTCGCCTTTATGGGCGTTGGATGTCAAACCACACCCACACCGCTGCTTTATGACCAAAACAAATACATCCCAATCTCTGACATAAGAAGCCTATTGGTGACTCAGAGAGCCACGGAAGGCATTACTGCATCCGAGTTTGATTCGGGCTGGAATCAGGCGCTACTCAACATCGCGCATAATCTTGAGCCAGATAAAGATCAATGAAAATACTCTATTTACATGGATTCGGCGGGCATTATTCACCGCGCAAGAAGAAAGTCCAGGCGCTTTCACAGTTGGGCGAAGTCAGTGGATACGACATCGACTGGACTAAGCCGGCAGAAGATCTCATCGATGAAGGCGAGAACCACCTTGACGATCTTGTTGATCTTGTCGTGGGAATATCCATGGGAGGATGGCTCGCCGCCACGCTCGCGAATATCTATGAAATCCCATTCGTGGCAATCAATCCTATGATTGATCCCCAGGGAAGTTCTCTGCTAAAGACCTTGCTCCCGGCTGAAATCATAGATGGCTATTCTGACTTTCCAAAGGATGGGGCTGGATTGATTCTCTTGGACGAAGGTGATAAGTCGATAAATAGCTTTACCACGTTTGATACGATGCAGGAATATTATGATTGTCGGCTGTTCCCTGAGGGCAGCCACAGGTTTGAACACATCGAGGAGTCTATCCCATGCATTCAGTCTTTCGTGGATTTAACCGAATTCACATGGGGACGCGACAATGATAACGATTAAAAGCATCAGGAAAACCTTGATCACGGAAGTGTTCAAGAATCTTTCACTCGACGACAAAGCCGAAAAGGAAATTTGGGCAGCACGAGTATGGGAGATCTTGGAAAAATCCTACAAGGCCATCGGCGGGGTTGGTGGCACGGGGTTTAATTCACAGGACGACATGGTGGCGACCATTCCATTCTGGAAACTTCGGATAAAGAACGGTGATGAGATCGTGGGGGTCATCCTATACAAGGACGCCGCAGGTCGAAAGGCCGTCGCCATAGGGAGTAACGGAAAGGCGGATGGGCGCAAAGCTGTCTTGGGTATGATGAAAGATGATCTGAGCAGGTCATGGGCCGAATTGAGCAAAGGTGCCCTAGGCGCCACGATGCGCATTATCCCTTGGAAAGCCTTAGAGAAATACGCGATCGATCCGCTGAAAGTCCAAGAAATGATGCCCAAGAAGGATGTTGCTCCGGTGGATGATACGTTTGACAATATTCTACTATCCAAATTCCCGGTCCTGCGTCCGTACGCATACACCCGCACGATCGGTGGGAAGACTGAAATGAAAGTCGCCTTCGGAAAGCCAGGCAAGGCTATCAGCTAAGTCATCATGAGCCTCTGGTTCCTACAAAAAATCGCTTAAATAAAACCATGCTTGGCATCATCAAAACCGTCCTCAAATTACTGGAGCTTTTCCTTCGCCTCAAGGTGCGATCTTTCTACCGCGATCTGTTTAAGGAACAGAAAGAATCTGAAAGAAACACAATCAGAGAGATCGAGCAACTCCGCGCCAGCATGTCTTCACAGAACGCGATCAAGGCCGATATACTGCTCGCACACATGCTTAAAGATCGGAAGACGTTCAATGAAATCGTAAAACTTTATGAAAATGAGCAAACTGAAAACATTACTTCTAGCACTGAGCGTGATTAGCATCGCCGGATGTGTTACACCTGACGGTGCTGGCGATTTCACTAACATAAATCTATATCAGCCTCCCACATTGAGCCTAAGCGCTGGTACCGTGATACAGACGAAGGAAGGAATTTACACTGTTCAGCTCGATGAGACGTGGCACTCAGACAAGCGCTACCGGGATATTGAACGAAAGCTCTTCACCCTTACAACATTGAAACCAAAGAAATCTTCACCCCAGAGAGTTAAGATTGGTCTTGCCCATCGGCAATAAAAAAGCAGAGACCCCCTCAAAAGAGAATCTCTGCTTGCGTGAGAGTATGACCTTACTTCGCCACGACTTCTGCCTTCGCCTCCTCGGCGGGTTTGGTGGCGGGCGCGCCAACCTGCTTCGCTTTACCAACATTTAGTGCCAACCAATCAATGCCTCTGTAAACCTTCGCCCAGATGCTTCCGTCTTTAGGGGTTGGAGTCACAGCAGCGACGGCTGCGGCGATTGTGATCGCCAGTGTGACATATTTGAACCAGTCGTTAGACGCGAAATTTGCGATGAGATCTTCCATAATTGTTTTACTTTATCTGTTGCGGTTGTTGTAGATTTATATATATTAATATGACTGAAGCCACCACCACCAAAAAGGTCTGCCATCTCATCGGCAATGGGCCAAGCAAACAATTCTTCCAGAATCCCGATGCGGATGACGTCTATGGTTGCAACTTCGGCGAAGACGGCCTTGACATGAAAGCCGTCTTCATCCATGATCGAAGACCACTTTTGTTCATTATGAGGAACAAAATAAAGTTCGAAAAATATCCTGTCATCGTCCGCACAAATTACGTTCGTCTGACCCAGCAATGCATCAAAGCGGGTTTGATCCCAGCCGCCAATTTCACGCCCCTTCCTGGCCAGATTCGTGAAAAGACCTCCGGCCATGATGGGCTCGTTTTCCTCTCCTATTTCGCGCCTGAGAAATACGATGAGATTCATCTTTGGGGATTCGATAGCTTGCTCACGGGCATCGTTGACTCTGATTCAAAGGGAAAAATCAGAGGATCCAATCCACAAATCAGAAGGCTTCCAGTGTGGCTAAAGCGCTTTCATGGTATCTTCGACGACCTAAAGAGGCGCGGAGAAAAAACTGTTTTCCTTCACCACGACGACATCTTCAGTGATGTCATGACCGACTAAAAGAAATGACCACACACTACATTGTTTACCGCTCCACAAATCTCACCAATGGCATGGTTTATGTCGGCTCACATACCATGACAGGTTCCCCTGCTGATGCCACTTACTTCGGTCCGACTGAAATTTTGCCAGATGATGCTTTCAGTCGGACGACGCTTAGGACATTCGACAATTCAACTGATGCCTCGGCCTATGAACGGAAGATCGTCAATGATGCATTTGTTGGTGATCCTAACACCTACAATACTGCACCGCCCGCAGAGTCGAAACCGAAGATCGTCACCGATTTTAAACATCGAAAACGATCCAACCTCGAGGCTGTCCCTGTGCCCGTGCCTGTCCCAGTGGTTGAAGAACCCCTTGCTGAAATGTCGACTCCCGACGGTGCGTTCGATGTCATTAAAGAGTTCATTCGCTATCACGGATCGGCGACGATTAAAATGAAGGCCATTCGCGATGCTCTTGTGGCCAAAGGATATTCAGCGAAAGCGATTAGCGTATTGTCCGACCTCCTTCCAAAACCCCCCGAAGGCAAACGCCGTCCTGCGGCATATCAGAAATCCTATCTTTTGGCCGCTTTAACCTCAACTTCACGGGATTTGGGGTCATTATGAGGCAATTCATCTAAGTGCCGTGTTTCCAACGGAGTGAAAATAAGTGAAAATAGTTCGGTACTTTTGCCACGATTTGTGGTAAAATTATCTTATGGAAAGCAACAAATCACTCAGCCAGTCTGAGCAGGAGCTCGTCGATCACATCCAGGCCGAAAACGCCAACAGCCCCGGTTTCACCGTGGTTGAGGACATCGACCATTGGCGCCGCATGGAGGTCACTTCGGTGGAGTCCTATAGGCGGTATATGACCGCTTGCTACGTCGTCGACGTCCACAAGGAGGTTTGGGGCTACAAGCCCGACTGGAGTCATCTGATGACCCTCACGTCGCGTGAACTCAACCAATTTGCCGAAGAACTTTCGGTCCAGGCGAATCGCCAGAGCGAAATGGACGCCCAGGAAGAAGAGGACAATGCCAAGGATTTCGAGGCTCTCGTCGAGAAAACCATGGAATCTGGGGCGAAAGACCGCCAAACGGCGCTTCGTTGGGTCCTGGATGCCGAACTCGACACAGAGGACCCTCAATGTTGGACGGGCGACTACGCCACTTGGAAATTGCGCCTTCCGGGCCGCTATCGGGCCATCGTCGAAGAGGTCTTCGCAGCCTAAAACCTATAAGCCCCTGGAAACCACCACTTTACACACAATGACCGCCGAAACCGAAAAAAAGTGAAAATAAATGAAAATAGTTCGGTACAATTGCTCCCATTTGTGGTAAAATTATCTTGTAGAAAGCAACAATTCAGAAAAAACACGTAATATGAAAAACAAAAACTCAGAACTCATCACGCTCCTTGAGAGCATTTCCGCCACCGCCATCCTCCGCAAAGACCTCACAAAATTGGTCAAGGATGCCGGGCACGACGAATCGTTCGCCTACCCTGCCCTTCGGGTTGCTGGGGCGAGCATCACTCGTGGCACCTATTCGCTCGCCATCATGCTCAAAGGCCTTGAGAATCCGACCGTGAAGAAGGCCAAAAGCGCCACGAAGAAGGCAACACCTAAGACCAAGAAGGTCGCTAAAAAGGCGAAGGGGAAGAAAACCGCGCCCAAGGTGGAAATCGACGTCGACGCCGAGATTGCGGCTGAGATCGCCGACGAAGTGAATGCTGCGGATCTTGACGAAAACACCGATGTGGACATCGAATGGACCGAGGACGAACTCGGCGACGAGGTCAGTTTGGACGAGCTCGTTTGCTACTCCTAAGCAACCACGGGCTTTCCACGCTGAGCCCCCTATCCCAATCGGCGTGGATGAATTTTAAAACCTAGACCTACATTATGACTCCTGCACAAAAAGAATCGAATTTCACCATGGATGAAGCCTTCTTCATTCAGTCGACACACCTCGCCGAATGGAAGCACAAGCTTTCGGCCGTAATGTTCGGCATCCTTGTCGAGGAGACGAGCCGTCAAAACATGGAGAATGACGATAACCCCTTCGACGTCTTTCGGGGATGTGATATGGACCAATTCATCGCCAACTACGACCGAGCCTAAAATTATGGAAAAAGAACCACGAAACATCGTTCGCGAAGACCGCGAACGTATTACTATCACGAAACTTCCGGGTGGCACATACACATTTGCCATTGACGGAACCCCGAATCCTCCCAATGAAAGCATCGGGGAGACAACAGAGACACAAACCGGTTTCGCCACTCCTGGCGAAGCATTCACTGAAGGGTTGCGGGTCTTCGACTCGATGAAGTCCTTCGTTAAAGCATTCGGTTGGTGACATGAAAGAGATCTGCGAAAACTGCATCTATGGGAGAGAATCCCAGGAGCGATACGACATCATGGAATGCACCGTGGGATGGCCCATCAAACCAGTCGCCGAAGTGGACTTCACTGACACCTGTGCATCATTCACCGAACATACACCAACATCGAAATAAACTATGAAAATTACTGACCTGAAAAACAACCACCTCCGACTGTGGCAAGGAACCTGCAAAGAATGTGGTTCAAGTGTTGAAATGGAGCGCCCGCGTCAACATGGAGCACCAAAGTTTAATTCCATCCCGGTCAAATGCCCCAATTGCTCTGTCGCAACCAAAGCGGTCATCACGCTTTACCCCGACTCCATCGAAATCAGCGAGGGGAATTCTGGACGCCAGCAACTGAACGGATAATATGACAAAGGAAGAATACCTCCTTACATGCCTGGGCGAAGAATGTGCCGAGGTCGCTCAGGCTGTCTCAAAAGCACTGCGATTTGGACTTAATGTCAACTTCCTCGATCAGGACAAGACGAACCGAGAGCAGCTCGTGAGCGAACTCAATGACCTTCTGAGCGTGGTTCGTCTCCTTGCAGACGAGAAAACCATCCAACCTGAGTGGTGCAATCTGATCGCCCAGAAGGCGAAACGAATCAAGGTTGAAAAGTACATGCATATTTCACAGAAATTGGGGCGTCTCGACAGTGAAAATAACTGAAAACAACGGTGTACAAACCACACAGGATGTGGTATAATATTCTTCTATGGCAGCGAAAAAGAAAAAACTAAGCAGGCAGGCGATGGGGTTATCCGTCGCTCGGGGTCGCATCACCAAATTCCAGAAGAACGGTCAGGTTTCGGCCATGGACCACAAATTCACTGGAGAGGAGCCCACATGGGAGGATGCCAACGAACTGAACGACGCCGAGTTTGACATCAAACTGATCCGGGCTTTTGGTTTCTACAATTACTATCTTGAATCGGGCGATCTTGCGCCACTTGTGAAGGACTTCATGAAATCTCATGGGTTCACCACTCATGAGGCAGCGCAGGCAAAGTCGCTTTGTCGATTCGCTGAGATCTTCGTCATCGCCCGCATCCTTCGTTGTGCGACTCGTGGGCTCAAATTGAGCCACAATCGTATCCCAACTCCGAGCAAGATGAAGTTGGATATCCGCCGAGCTTTGGGGCAGATTAATTACGTCGCGCCCGCTGAAGATGATGCTGCGTCGCCCATTGTGCGAAAGCATAAACCGAACCCGCAGGCTCTCATGGAGGCAGCGGTGAACGAGAAAATTATTGGTCCTCTGGATAAGATGATGGATTTGTGGATTGCTTCGGGCGAGGAGAAAATCCCCCGCATCAAGCTCCTTGATAGCCTGAAGAATGCTCAGGTCCCGGGACCTGCCATACGACATGTCGTGGCATGGATTCGCAAGCATCACGATGAGATGATGATCGCTTTTAAGGAGGACGATACTCAGCTCGAGGAGGGGTATTCTTATCTATCGCAGAAGGGTCTTAAGCAACGCCTTCTTGTCCTTCAACACATGCTCAAAGAGGTTGACCAATACAAGGCTGAGAAAAAGGCCACTAAAAAGAAGCGCGTGCCCAAGACGAAGACGCTCGATCAGCAGGTCAAGCATCTGAAGTTTCAGCCCACCTCAAAGGAATACAAGTTGACGTCAGTGCCGCCCACACGGGTTCCCGGCGCCGTTCATCTCTACACATTCAACACGAAATATCGCACACTCACGGTATTTCATGCAAAGGACCACGATGGGATAACCATCAAGGGGACAACAATCAAAGACTTCGATGAAGCAACGAGCTATTCCATTGGACTTAGAAAGCCCGGTGAAATCCTGCCGAAGGTCATCGCGAAGAAACCTGCACAGATCGAGAAAATCGTCGGACTGCTCTCGGGCAAGAAACGATCCGCCTCGGCAAGAATCAACGAAAACACCATCATCCTCCGATCACTAGACAAATAAACCATGCATGTATACCCAGTCGACCTAAATATCACAGTCAACCAAGATGAACTACGTGATAGAATCGAATTCCTTGTTCATGAAGATGGGCTCAACTACATCGAGGCGCTTTTCGAAGTTGCCGATGAATGCGAGATCGATCCAGCCGACGCGTCTGAGTTGATTACCGGCCCACTTAAGGCAAAAATTCAAAGATGTGCCATTGAACTGAACTATGTGAAAGACGACGGCATGAAGAATGTCAATCGGCTCTTTTGATATGGATAAGGAATTTGCATTAAAAGAAGCGATTGATTTAATCCATGATATCATGGTAGGCTTTGTTAATCCAGAAGATGAATGCGAGAAATTTCTACGTGACTTCGCTCCTGATAAACTACGCGACGATATAACGCATGACAGGAATTGATACATTCAGGATTTTCTGGGCAATCAAGCTCCATTTCAATGGGAGTTACGACGCCCACAAATACAACTTCAACATCGCCAAGGGGATGCTCAGGAAATTCGCTCACAAGAAAGACCGCTATTTCTATGAGCGATTGGGCGCCAAGTTCAACGATCCGGAAGACCTCAAGAAATGCATCGTTCAGAACTTTCTTGTTAAGGACAATTGTTGGATCGGTGATGTCGATGATGCCGCCGGAGAAGCACTGTCCGCAAGATTATCAGGGTTCAACTATCAGCTCAAGAAGGATTTGAAGGTTCTCCTGATTCCGCCTCCTGAATTGCCTGGTGCCACGCCAGAGGAAGTCTTCAACTCGCTCTTGAGCACTCGCTTCCGCGGAAACTCAGTCGTGATTCTTGATGCCCTTGCCAGCAAAAAGGTGAGCATAGAAACTGTGACGGCTATAGATATTTTTGTAGGATTCATTAAGAACATCAGGAAACAGATCAGCGATCCCCTGGGACTCAATGACCAAACCTTTAACCTCATTGAATCATACAAACCATTCTTGCGGACTTGGACCGACTGCACCAAAGCAAAAACAACAATGATTAGTTGTTTACAAATTGCCCAAAGTGTGGTATAATAAGAGCCAACAGAATACAGGAAACATACAACAAAAACAAACAGAAATACATATGTCATTCGCAGCACTAAAGAAAAACCGTAAAGGGACCATCGGTAAACTGGTCAAATCCGCCGAAGCCGTAACCACAAAGCAAACGTATGGAGACGATCGTCTCTGGCAACCCCAAGTCGATAAAGCAGGTAATGGTTTCGCCATCATCCGCTTTCTTCCTGAGGCTCCAGACAATGATCTTCCATGGGCTCGCTATTGGAGTCATGGTTTCCAGGGACCCACTGGTCGTTGGTATATCGAAAACTCCTTGACGTCGATTGGTCAGGATGACCCCGTGTCTGAAGCAAATAGCTTGCTCTGGAACAGCGGTCATGATGAGGACAAAAAGACGGCACGTGAACGCAAGCGCCGCCTCCACTACATGAGCAACATCCTTGTTGTGAGTGATCCATCGAACCCTGACAATGATGGGAAGCAATTCCTTTACAAGTTCGGCAAGAAGATCTTTGATAAGATCATGGATACAATGCAGCCCGCCTTCGCTGATGAAGATCCGGTCAACCCCTTTGACTTCTGGGATGGCGCCGACTTCAAGGTGAAGATCCGCAAGGTCGAGGGATATCGCAACTACGACAAGAGTGAGTTCGCCACGCCTTCGCCTATTTTGGGTGGAGACGATAAGCTCATCGAGGGTGTCTACGACAAGTTGGTCGACCTTCGTGAGTTCACTGATCCGAAGAACTATAAGAGCTATTCTGATCTCAAGAAGAAGATGTTCGCAGTTCTTGGTGAAGAGGCTCCTGCATTGGACGCACCATCCGCTCCGGCGCCTGAACCTCGCGAGACTGAAGCGGCGCCTGCTGCTCGGGAAGAAGCGCCAACTGACGACGCAGATGAGACGGTCAGCTACTTCGAGAAACTCGCCAAGGGTTAATCGAACCGCTGAATAATCACGCAGGGGCATCCTTCACGGGGTGTCCCTGTTTTTCGTATAAATAGTTACACACAAATGAGCACATTCATAGAGAAAATCAACAATGCATTTGGAGGTCAAAACCGCGGCACGAAGGCGTCGATTGACTGGTTCAGAAAGTATGTGAAAAACATGAAGGTGAATCGATCCGCCTTGCTCAAAGATGGGCAGCTCGAGCGTGTTCAAAAACCTCGACCAGGACGCATGTATATGTTTCGCTATGATGCGAAGCACAAGGATACGCTTCCATACTTCGATAGGTTTCCTCTGATATTCATGGTGGGTCCCGCAAAGGGCGGGTTCTATGGTCTCAATCTGCATTACCTGCCGCCACGCATGAGAGCGATATTCTTTGACCGCATAATGCAACTGGCGACATCAAAGAAAGTGAATGAGAAAACCAGGCTGAAGATGACATATGACATGCTTGCCGGTGCACAAAAATTTAAAGCGTTTGCTCCATGCTTCAAGCATTACCTCGTTGAGCAAATGAAATCAGAGCCCACATTGGTGCCTGCGGACCATTGGGAAACCGTGCTATTCTTGCCATCAGCTCACTGGCAGGGGGCAAAAGAGAACGCGGTCTGGAAACAAACGAAAAAACTAATCGGATAACATATGGGACTACTTTCTAATCTCAACAATGCGATCTCGCCATCCGGGATCGATTCACTAAAAGGCGTTATTAACAAGCGCGGTGGATTGTCAAAAACTAATAAGTTTGCGATCGTCATGACACCGCCCACGAATACACTCTTGAATCTTGACATCGCTGAGCATGTTCGCAATGCGCTCAGCGGCACGTTTGGACTAGGCGATCTCGTTAATGATCCTCGTGACATCGCCCTCCTTTGCGAGAATGTCTCACTTCCGGGTCGTCAGATCCAGACAACGGAATATGCAAGCAACCAGGATTGGTTCACGAGCAAAATCCCCACGGGCTATCTCTCTGAGGACGTGACGTTCTCTTTTCATCTGACTGGTGATTACTATATCCGCAAGATGTTTGATCGTTGGCAAGGAGCCATCATCAGCACAAAGACCAAACTCGTGAACTACGAGTCGGAATACTACAGCGATGTTATCATCCAGCAGCTCGATCAGAATGGCGTTCCGACCTATGGCGTGAAGCTCATTAACGCATTCCCCACGACAGTCTCTGCAATTGTCTTGGATAACAACGCTGCTGATTCAACACAGCGGTTGACAGTCACGCTTGCATACGAAGATTTTAAGACACAGGGCGCATTGGAAACAATGATCGGAGGAGTGCGCAATTTGGTGACAGGTTCCCTGAAGCGGCTCGCGTAGAAGTGGCTAAATAAATTCAGACAGAACAATCCGAATAAATTATGCCACTCCCTATACTAGAAACGCCCACGTACGAACTCACGATTCCTTCTACAAAGAAAGTTGTTGAGTACCGCCCATTCCTTGTTAAAGAAGAGAAATTCCTTCTCGTCGCCCAAGAATCAGACAGCCAAAAAGACATGCTTCGTGCTATGAAGAAGCTCGTTGATGTGTGTTTGTTTGGCAAGGTCGATGTTAACGTCATCACTCTCTTTGATCTTGAGTATATCTTCATGAAGCTTCGTTCCAAGAGCGTTGGAGAAACAACGGGACTGAAGCCGCCATGCGAGAAATGCGAGGAAGGGAATGAAATCACGGTTAATCTGGGTGACATTGAAGTCCTATATCCAAAGAATCCCCCCAGCAAAATCATCAAATTCAACGACACGGTTGGGGTTAATCTCAGGCACATCGGTGTTAAAGATTTGGACAAAGTCAGCGGTGGAAAAGATACATCGATTGATGAATCATTCACGATGATAAAGGCATCAATCGAGTCAATCTTTGATGAGGATGCTGTTTACCCCACATGTGATCAGTCGCCCAAAGAGATGGACAAATTTGTTGACTCCATGAATCATCAGCAGTTAGAGATGATCACCGAGTTCATTGCGCAGTCGCCCAAGCTTTCGAAAGCAATTGAATTCACATGCACTGCATGCAAGCATAAGAACAAGGCTATTCTAGAGGGCTCCGACGCTTTTTTTTAATAGCCCTTTCTCATGAAAGTTTAGAGAACTTGATTAAAACCAATTTCTCGCTTATGCATGCCCATAAATACTCTTTGGCCGAGTTAGAGAGTATGATCCCATGGGAAAGGGAACTCTATCTGGCGCTTCTGATTCAACGAATAGAGAAAGAAGACGCCGAGGCAGCAGCAAACCAGGAGAATTAAACACATATGGCTATCGCAGACGCAACATCAGCATTACAGGAGAGCAACGTTCTTCTTAAGAAGATCAGTGAAACGTTGATGAATCGCGACAGAGCTGAGGTGGAGGGGTCGCTTGCTGACGCCGAAGAGGCTCGCGAGAAAAAAGAGCATGACGAGAGGATCCTGGCTGCGCTGCAGGGACTTGGGAAGGCCACCAAGGATTCCGGAAAAAAAGGTAAAGGTGGGTTGTTCGGCTCGCTCACCTCGGGGATCACCGGCATGGCTATGAATATGCTTGCCTTTTCGAAGGTCATTAAACCTGCCCTTGGCAGCGTCGTAGGCTTTAAAAAATTGAGGGCGGGATTCACTGGACT
>Ga0307488_10002700_pt1 | contig 14952 bp, 25 predicted proteins | sample SB02metaG_FD_202248 | JGI IMG/M metagenome (GOLD analysis project Ga0307488, IMG submission 202248) | Sea-ice brine microbial communities from Beaufort Sea near Barrow, Alaska, United States - SB 0.2 | ecosystem: Environmental > Aquatic > Marine > Coastal | place: USA: Alaska | collected... | reverse complement strand
AACTGGGCAGTAGACTTTGGTGGTTTGAAGCCACTTAAAGAATGGTTGAAATATATGTTCGACCATACTTACTTACTAGGAAGTGATGACCCTGAGTTTGAGACATTTCAAATGTTAGCAGACAAAGGATTGATTGACTTGCGAGTAGTAGGTGCAGTAGGTTGTGAAAGATTTGCTGAACAGGCCTTTGATGAAGCAGAACGGATTGTTAATGATATCAGCAACGGAAGATGTTGGGTTCAAAAGGTCACTGTAAGAGAACATGAAGCCAATAGTGCAACATGCGAACTTGCAGACACTCAGAAGATTCGCTTTACAGTGAACCCTGAGAATAACTAAGGACGATAAACGAAGAACGAATAGTTTAGAATGAGGGCAAGAGTGATATCTACTTGCCCTTCACTATCTTATTTCCCCTATCCAAATTACGATAAATAGTACTACTATGTGGTTTGGAATACTCACTTTAATAACAGCCCTAGCAATAGCAGGGGTGGCGGCTTGGTTCAGCATCGCTGGACTAATGATATTCTTTGGCGGCATGCCAATGAGTATTGCAATAATGGCCGGTACATTGGAAGTAGGTAAACTACTTACAGCAAGTTGGTTATATCGTTATTGGAACGAAACAGGCCTAGCACTTAAAACATACCTAACTACAGCCGTAGTTGTCCTTATGCTTATAACATCAGCAGGTATCTATGGTTACTTGTCTAAGGCGGCCTCTGACGTTTCTAGTGACGGTGCTGTAGCCTTTGCAGAAGTAGAACGTGTAGATGGTCTGATACTCAGGCAAGAAAATAAGATCGCTATTATAGAAGATAGAATACTAAGTATTGGCGGTAGTGTAGATGTTAGCCAAAGTATAGAGCAACAAGAAACAATCAGAGATGGTGCTTGGGAACGAGTACAAGGCGACATAGACTTTGCTAATGGACAGATAGAAAGATTGAGAGACCAATTAGCAGTACTGGATAAAGCAGTAAACGATTTAAGAAACAAAGGTGTTGAAGTTATTACCACAGAAGAAGGTGGCATATTCCAGAGCGACACAAAGCAAACAATAGACTATGTAGCACAGGCAAACAACTTATACACTCAGCAAGAAAGTCAACGTGCAGATATTAAAACAGACATAGACAAACAACAAAATAATATAGATGCATATAGACTACAGGCACAAGATACAATTAACGGTGCTAATGCAGAAATAAACAAACTAAGAAATACAAGTTCCAATCAACAAGATGTTAACATAGAAAAAATAAATGACTTTAATGCAGATATAGATATTATATATAACGATATTGCATTGCTTAAAGACACTAAATTTGAGGCAGAAAGCAAAGTCAGAGATTTAGAAAGAGAAATAGGGCCAATCAAATATGTAGCAGAACTCCTATACGGAGCATCAGATCAATCTGTAATGGATAAAGCAGTAAGAATATTCATACTGTTATTTGTATTTGTGTTTGATCCTTTAGCAATTATGTTACTAATTGCGGCCAACCAAACCTTACTTAGGTATGGTATTAATTTAGAGAGTACTGGGCCAAAAGACACGCCACCAAAAGACGACCTTTATGATTATGGCACAGTAACAGATAATCCTAGTGCGGTAGATGACGCCGCAAAGGCAATGGCTGAATCAGCCAACCAAAAAAAAAGAGTAAAGAAAATACAAGAGGCCTTATTGTTATTGGAAAAGAAATACAAAAAGGCATTAAAAGCTCTTGACGATAAACCTAAAGAAGTTATAATAAATAGAGAAGTAGAAAAGATAGTAGAAGTTGAAGTCCCGGTTGAGGTTATTAGAGAAGTAATAGTTACAAAGGAGATTGAAGTTGAAAAGGTCGTCGAAGTCGAGGTTGAGAAGCAGGTCGAGGTCGAGAAGGAGGTTGTGGTCACACGAGAAGTCCAAGTTCCAGGACCAGAGCGAATCGTTGAAGTCCCAGGACCAGAGCGAATCGTTGAAGTCCCAGGACCCGAAAGAGTAAAGGAAGTTGTAGTGCCATTGGCAAGTGAACAAGAAAGAAGTTATATACAACAGATACAATCTTTAGAACATATTGTAAATGATATCTCTTCTAAAGAGCCAGAGGTTATAGAGAAAGCATCAAGTAATGACCTACGTGATGCCGCACGTTTAATGGCACAGAGCGAGTTAAACAAGGAAGACCTAAGTGAAGATGATATATATAACTTGTTAATGAAGAGTTCCGAAGAGGATGTAAAAAAGAAAATAGGATTTTGGGCAATGCCTTTACCTAAAGAGACAGATAAACCAGACACTAATAAAAGGTATTTAGGTAAAAAATGAGCGAAACAACTAATGAGAATCTATCCTGTAATTTCTGTGGTAAAAACAGAGACCAGGTAGAAAAATTGATAGCAGGACCCAGTGTTTATATTTGTAATGAATGTGTAACTATTAGTTACGATATTATAGATAAAAGTCCAGATGACTTAAATACTTCCAGCATGGCATATGAAGACATACCTAAACCGCAGGAAATTAAAAACTATTTAGACGAGTATGTAATAGGTCAAGAATCAGCAAAAGAATTATTAAGTGTTCATGCGTACAATCACTATAAACGTATTAGTAGATTAATTACAGATACAGTAATAGAGAAATCTAATATTCTTTTAATGGGGTCAACTGGTACAGGTAAGACATTACTTGCCAAAACATTAGCAAATAAATTAAAAGTTCCTTTCGCAATCGCTGATGCAACTACATTAACAGAATCAGGATATGTAGGAGAAGATGTAGAAAGTGTATTAGAAAGATTACTCACACTAGCAGACTTTGATGTACAACTTGCTCAACGAGGCATAGTGTTTATAGATGAGATAGATAAGAAAGCAAGACGTAGTGAAGGCAATACCAATACAAGAGACGTAAGTGGTGAAGGTGTACAACAGGCGTTACTAAGATTAATAGAAGGCACAACAACTAAACTTAAGGTACAAAGCGGCAAAAAGTTTGGCGACGAATATGCAGAATTTAATACATCTAATATATTGTTTATACTTAGTGGTGCATTTGTAGGCATAGAAGACATTATAGAAAAACGTATTAAACGTAAAAGTAGTATGGGTTTCAATAGTAATCTTGTAAGTGAAGATCAAAAAAGTCTATTACTAGATGAAATAAGAAACGTAGATGTTGTGAACTATGGATTAATTCCTGAACTAGTAGGCAGACTACCAGTTATAGCAACCTTAGAACAACTAGATAAAATACAACTAAGACAGTTATTAACTGATATTAAAAACAGCACATTACAACAAGTAAATGCATTATTAGAATTAGATAATATTAACTTAGAATTCGGAGAGGAATATTTAAATTTTGTAGCAGAGAAATGCCATAAGAGTAAAATAGGAGCAAGGTCTATAAAAAGTTTAATAGACAATAGTGTTACAAATATAATGTATAGAATAGAAGATTTCAATAAAATGGGTGTGCATACTATTAAATTAGATAAGTATCCGTATAAATATGAAAACAATCCTATTCTAATAACAGAACAAGGCGAGCAGATAGACACAGACTTTAAATTATACAGAGGAATTAATGACTTTTAACAAACACAAGAAACCATATACACAAAGGCAAGAACAAAAGCCTCGTAAAAAAGAAGAGTTCCTAGATTATTTTAAAGGTAGAGATATAGAAGTTAGATTTGATGATGTTAATGGAGCCCTCAGACGTCTTAAAAAAGTCCTTGAAAAAATGGACTTCCAAAAAGAACTATCCAAAAGAGAACATTACGAAAAACCTTCAGTTAAACGCAAACGTATGAAGGAACAAGCAATTAAGAAAACTAAAAAAGATATAGATACTCAGATTATGAGAGGTGAATGGATGCCACCTGCACAAGTCGGGCAAAAACATCTTAAAGGCAAACGAGAAAAACGTAAAGCATGGGCGGCAAAGGAACGAATCAGAAGGTTGCGTGAACGTGGCCAAGGCTAACAACAAGACAATAGTCGTAGTAAGTGGAGGATTTGATCCTTTACATTCAGGGCATTTAAAATTATTTAAAGAAGCAAAAAAACTCGGTGATTCTCTTTGTGTCATTGTAAACTCTGATGAATGGTTGAGTAGAAAGAAGGGAAGACCTTTTATGCCATTTGAAGAAAGAGCAGACATAATACAAGGATTACAAGATGTAGATAATGTATTTGGCGGCGGAGACGAGGATGGTTCGGTATGCAGAACTCTCGAACATATAAAGAAAGCATACGATGGATATGATATGATCTTTTGTAACGGAGGTGATAGAACTAAAGACAATATTCCAGAAATGTCAGTAGACGGTTATACATTTAATTTTAGTGTAGGCGGCTCAGACAAGTCCAACTCAAGCAGTTGGATATTAAAAGAATGGAAGTATCCTACGGAACGTAGAGTGTGGGGCGAGTTTAGTAACTTGTTTCAAGACTCCGCAGTCAAAGTAAAGGAGTTGATAATAGAGCCCGGAAAAGGTATAAGTTATCAACGACACTTTAAAAGAGATGAGATTTGGTTTGTTAGTCATGGAGAATGCGAAGTAAAGCATGGCAGACTAGAGCACAATCCTGAAGTGCATGAATTTTATACTATAAGTACAGATCAAGTGTTTATTATTCGTAAAGGAGAATGGCATCAGATTGTAAATAGAGGTAAAGAGCCATGTCATATTATAGAAATACAATATGGCGAAGAAACTAATGAAGATGATATAGAACGTCTCGAATACTATGACGGAGATAAGAAATGATAGAATCAATTTTAAATAACTCATGGTTTATTAACTTATGGCCATGGTTATTAATATTCACGGTTGGAGTTTGGTTTGATAACCGAACTAGAAATAAGAAATGAAAGATATAATAATACATAACTTAGTATTTTGGCCTATATGGGCGGTGATATCTATGATTCCGTATTGGATTATGCAGAGTGCTATTAACAAAGGAGCCGCATTAGCAGAAGCGGATAGAAAATGAGAGAATTAAATACAGATCAAGTATGTATTATACTTAACGAGATTATGGAATATGAGATGGCAGGTGTAATTAGATACACACATAGTTCATTAATGGTTACAGGTCCTAATAGGATACCTATTGTAGCATTTCTACAAGAACAAGCAACAGAAAGTTTACAACATGCCTTAATGGCAGGTGAATACATCACAGGTTTAGACGGCCACCCAAGTCAACAGATTGCATCTATCGAAGAGTCACATAATCATTCAGTATTACAGATACTAGAAGAAAGTTTAGCACACGAACAACATGCAGTTAATCTATACAAAGCCTTACTTGACGTAGTAAGCGATGCAAGTATATACTTAGAAGAGTATGCACGTGGGCAAATAGGACAGGAAGAACAACACGCATTAGAACTTAAGAAGATGCTAAAAGACTATGGTGCCTAAAGATAAAGTAGTATTTCTACTTACATATTGTGAAGCAAATGAATGGGTAACATTCAATCCCCCTGAAACATTTAATAGTAAATACAAAGATTATTCCTTTATAGTTTTAGATAATGGAAAACAATCTGTTATGAAAAACTGGTGTGAACAAACAGAAAATTACTATTACGAATCAGAATATAATATAGGAAGTTCAGGAGGCTACAACTGGATATTCCGTGTGGCTAGTTTATTAAAACTTAATAGAGCAATATTACTACAAGCAGATGTAGAAGTAATTGATATCGAAGTATTAGACTCCTTATTAGAAAATAATCTCAAAGAAAATTATATACCTTTTTGGCCTCAACAGCCGAGAACACAATGGGACACATATGATGTGGGGCAAGTATATAATTTAGGACAAATATTTAGTTTTTGTCCTGATTACCTTTTAGAGCATAGATTGTTAAATGATGAAAACTATGTGGTTACACATTTTGATGATGCTGATTTGGCTCGTAGGATGAGAGACAGTGGTATGAAATTATACAATAAATTATTAGATTATCCTGAAGTAGATTGTATACAAGTAGAGGATAAGCCAGAACATGTAGCAGAAGGTTTATATAAAATACATCACGTATCAAGTACAACATCAGGTAATCATAGTAATTGGGAAGAATACAATCAATCTTATCATACATTCAAATGGTTTCGAGATCCTAACTATGCTTGGAGCAGACCTTTTTCAGATGATGGCGATTTAAATAAAATGTTGCCTTTCAGTCATAGATGGACTGAATTGGGATATCCTCCTTACCCTGTTGAATACGAAGTAAATAGGTTCTATACACAATGGCTAAATCAGTAATACTATTCAATAATTATAAAGGCCAAAAAGAACCTAATAAAGAGTTCTGGAATGGATTTGTAGATGTATTTAATAGTATGCTACCACAAATGGACAACGAACTTAGTTTTCAAAAACATTATGAAGGAGAAGACGACGGATACAATGGTGTGTATACATCTGGTAATTCAACATTAATTTGGAAACACTTAGATTACTCATACATTAATATAGATGCAGATCGAGAACCTTATAAAGCTCTAGAATACCTAAAAGAATACAACAATCATAATCAAATTATAGTAGTGGACTGGATTACCTTTATAGGTTTAGACTGGGATATATTAAATTACTGTTTTAAAGAGTTTAAGGGTAAAATATTTTGTGATGATACATTTGAAAGTTTTCCTATAAGAAATAATGCAATGGAAACATACTTAGACAATCTAGGTTATGATGTAAACAAGATAGGCTTCTTTACCAATTGTCCTAGAATGGATGGTGAAGTAGTTACTGGTATACATTATAGAGATGATTGGTTACATCTTAGTAAAATCCTTACAGCCAACGATCCAGATCTAAAAGATGACCCATGTACTGTACCTTACTTAGACGTTGAGCAATTAAAAGACTACGATAGAAAGAAAACATTATTCTTAGCATTAAATGGACACACAACCTTTCAACGATGTAGAATGTTAGGCTCTCTATTTGTATATGATGTGTTAGGTAATGAAGAAAAACTTATATACTCTGTATGTGATGTAGACAGTTCTCATCCTGAGTTCTTTTATGAGCAACTTAAATGGCATGGCATAGATAATAGAGAGTTTGCACAAAAACAATTTAGCAAAATTGCACCTATGAGATTACCTAATGATATAGAGTTTGGCAGAGAACGTGACATGTTTGCACAAACAGAATGGTGGGCAGATACTTTCTTTAATCTAAATGTAGATACAAACCAAAACTATATGAAAGATTGGCAAACCAATAATGTAAATTCTTTAATAAATATATCTGAAAAATGGTTAAAACAAATTATGTATTACACACCTGGTATCAATATTAATGAGTACACACATTTAGAATACCATCACAAGCAACTAGGGTTTAAAGACTACAGTAACTTTATTGATCAGGGATACGATACTATGGTTAATAGCAATGAAAGAGTAGATAGAGTTGCTAGAATCATAAGCGAAACACAAAAACCAACTAGAAGTGAATGGAATGCAATGATGTTAATTGCAGACTATAACTTCAAACATCTACATGATGTGCATATACCCAGATTAAAACAATCATTTATAGATTGTGTCGATAAACTTATGCAACAATAGTACAAAATGTACTACATATAGTATATAACGGTTGACAACAACACTATATATGCTATTATAAGAGAGTAAGAAATTTATCTTACATATTATAGGAATAACATATGAAACATTTTTTATTAGGAATATGTGTTTTTGCCGGCATATCATTAGTTATGTATGCAGTGGCAGGAATATTAACAGCATTAACTTTAGATAAAGAAACAATAGGGACAATCTTTATGATTGGAGCATTGGCCTTTATAGCAAAGCCATTCGGCGAACTTACTGCATCAGTATTTAAATTAAATATATAATAGTTGACAAACTAAGACAACCTGTTATAATAGATGTATGACAATGCATTTAGATAACAGGTTTTCTACGATCAATACCAAAAAGTGTAAGGCTAAGATTACTAAAGGTAAACTTAACGAGCTAGAACTTAGATGGAGACAACACAATAAGTGGGCAAAGCAGAACAACATGCATGACATGAAGTATGCTACTCTACAGGAGTATATAGATTATTCTTATGGTAATGCAGGTAAGAGACCAGACCCAAGAGACTACAGACATTTCACAAAGTTACAGCCTGATACTAATTGGAGAGTCAAGCACGATGCAGAACATAGAGAAAAGTATCCTAGTCTTATGGAACAGCAAATGAAAGACGGTACATATAATAGTAAGGGCATGAGTCAGGGTACTAAGAAAGAGCCTATGATGTACACAGGTGACCTTATACAGGGCATTGCTACAATGCACAAGTCAAACGCAGTACCTGTAATGAAAGGTACTGATCAAGCAAAAGATATAGCAAGAATGAGGAGAGGATGAAAAAAGAACAAATAGTCACATTAATAGAAAATCTGCATTCAGAAGATAAGCAAGGAAATATAGAAGCAATCTTTATAGGTAGACATGGCGAAGTTATTAAAACAGATAGTATTAGATTAGATATGGACGGTGGACGTCTAATAATTGTACAAGAAGGTGCAGACCAATATACTAGTAATAAAGAAAATTGGGAAAAAGAACTAGAGTTTTGTAGGAATATGCAGGAGTGAATCTAGATCATATTATGCTACCCAACGGCTGGAAACTGCCTGAGTGTAATCATCCAATAGAAAAATGGTGTAGTAACTGTGACAGAGACTATGTCACGTATGATAAAATACCACACTTTAGAAAGTATAAAGAAATTTATATGTGGACAGAAGAAGAATTTGACCGAGAGAGGAATGAACAAAATCATGGGTAATAAAGAATTTCATCCAGATGAAATAGCAAACAGTAATCGTATACAAAAGAGTGCTACACCTAAACACGACATTAGTTGGTATGTTAAGTGGGTAGCAAGTTGTTTTATATTAAGTAGCATGAGTATCAGAGGTATAGAAGGCTTACAGTTTTACGATACAATATTAAGTCTAGTAGGTGTAACAGGCTGGATGGTAGTTGGATTGTTGTGGAAAGACAGAGCACTAATACTTTTAAATGGTGCAGGTATTGTATTGTTTATTAGAACTTTAGTTGCAGAATACTTAATGGTGATGTAATGGAAAAGTCATTTAAAGATAAGGTAGCAAACTTAGATACTACTAGTAAAGCAGGACAACTTGCACGTGAGTTAAATGCTGAACGTACTAGACTTAAAGAAGAACTAGCAGAAGCACAAGAGCAAGTAGATATATTCTCACCAAGCACACCAACAGGTGGATTAGATAGTGTAATTAAATGGGTTGCTACAACACTTGCTGTTATAGGAGTCTTTTTAATTAGTGCTGATCTTACAACTGCTGGCCAAATTGCATACGCCTGTTCAGCAGGTGCATGGATATATGTAGGCAACTACTGGAACGATAAAGCAATTATGATTGGAAGTGCTATAACAGGAACAGCAGTAATGATGAATCTAGTAGAGAAACTAATATGACAGAGATACCAAAAGGACATGGCGCCTGGCATGGCGGAAAAGGATCGGCACCCAAAGATCCAGTAAATCAAAAGTATGGCGACAATTATGATAGAATCTTTGGAAAGAAAGAAAAGAAAGAATCAGAAATAGAACCAATTAAAAATGATGGCCCACCTATACCTAACGGTTTAGCAAGAGCATGGGCTCGTAAGGATAAGAATAAGAAATGAGTATACCAGATTTAATTGGACTAATTGGAGTTGCATTATTAGTAACCACATACGCCATGCTACAAATAGATAGAATAGATCCAAAAGGATTTTGGTATAGTTTTAACAATATGATTGTTGCTATACTTGTAAGTGTAAGTTTATATTACACTTGGAATACTGCTAGTGTTGTGATAGAAGTCTTTTGGTTCCTTATAAGTGTGTATGGTATTGTTATGTATTCAAAGAGACGAAATGCACACACATAGAATTATAGAATCACGTGTAAAAGACGATGGCGACTATGATTACATTTATGATAATGCAATACATAATACACTAAACAATTATTGGAAATGGGCAGAAAGTTCTAACGGCACAGTAAGTTTTGAAAAAAGTTGGGGCGAAGGAGACTATGATTTAACATTATGTGTTGATGCAGTCTTTGAAGATGCAGACGACTATGCTCTATTTAAAATAACATACGGTACAAAACCGTATAACCAACTGGAAATAAACAGCAACATGGAAGGAGAATTTATACATGGCTAAAGCAAGTAAGAAACAAGCATTTAAAGAATCACTTAGTGACACGGCACTAGCATTTGCAATGAACGTACCAATAGGATTTGGTATAATTGCATTTGCAGATTGGGTAGGCATAGTAGCAGTATCATACGAAGAGAACGTTCAACTAGTAATACTACAGAACATTGTGTTCACAACTGTAGCAATAATTAGAAAGACTTATGTGCGAGTATGGTTTGAAAATAAACGTTTAAAAGGCTTGACATAGGCCTTATAAATTGCTATAATAGTTGTATAATTTAAAATTAAACGGGAGTTTAAATGGAACAACAAATAGGTAATCCAAAATTTACAGAAGAAAATAATCCTTTTGATCCTAATTCAGAATTAAATACTGAGCTAGGTATACATGAAACATTTTTAGAACTAGCAGAACAATCAACGCATTTGATTGGAATTAGTCAAAAGCAATTAGACGCTCTAAGAGCAGAATATAGAAAGGAACGTGATTCATTTGTAAATGGATACCCTTATACTGTAGAATTTATAAAACGTTCTGAGCTTAGTAGGAAAAAACCTGCACAAAGAGGAGCAGTTATTCCAGCACAGGAAAAAATGCTTTACAATTGGAATCATAATTTAAATACACCTGTGTATGTAAATGTAGATAAAGACGGCAACAACAATGTAATGGAAGGACAGCAACATACAACAGTTGATTCTATTTTAGGTGATCCTGATGATATGGTTTATTGCATAGTATATAGAAATACACCAGACCATTTTGAAGAAGAATTCTTCTTAAACTTTAATTGTGATGCTCGTACTGGTATAACAGATTATGATCATAACCGCATGATGATTCTTATTGAGAGAAAAACACCTACAGGAAATAAACTGTATGAAGACATGGCTAAAAAACAATTATTATTTGAAGCAAACAACTGTAGATATTTAGAAATTAAAGATGAGAACAAAGATATCCCATGTGCCACAAGTCATAGTAGTATTTGGAATGTTAAATACAATACACTAAAAGAAATGTTAACATTTATAAGTCATGATGAAGACCTTAGAAAGAATCCAATGATTCAGGCTACCTGGGCATTTTGGGAATTAATGAATGATTGTGGTTACTTGTATGACGATGACATTAAAAAAGGCTGGAGAGATTTAGTATTACATATGACAGGCCAACAGCATGTTAAATCTGAACTTACACAAATTTTAAAAGAGAATGAACGAAATTGGTCTCCTACTAAGGCTCCAAAACTTCTTATGCAGATGATTAAAGATAGAGGTGTTGAAGTTGAAATGGATCGTGTATGTAAAGACAATGCTAGGATGATGACTGAGATACAAAACGAAATAAAACTTAGTGAAACAGCTCAGGACTATATTGAGATGGTGAAAGATGAAGTATAAATCTAAATACTTACTCTACATATTAGACACAGGTAGAAATCTTAAAGTTGGTATAGTTGAAAAACGTGCAAACTTAGATAAAAGATTTAATTCATTGTTTAAAGGACTTGCACTACCAACTGAAGATGCTCGTGCTAAAGTAAAATTTGTAAGAGTATATGAAGCATGGTCAGATCGTATGATAAAAACATGTGAGGATACAGTTTTAAACAAAGAACTATTAGAGCATAGATTACCACAAGCAGACCCAAGTGGAGAACCTACTGAATATTTTAATTCGCATGTAACTCTAGATATGATTATAGAAGCAATTGAGCGACAGACTTTATGTAAATTAAACTTATTATATGAGGACTATGTGCCAGATTATAATAAAATTAAGGAAAAGGCTTAAAATTAGCCACTTTAACACTATATATAATAGTAAAAAGATAAATAAAACTGTAATAAGGAAATGCAAGGGCAATGGAATCGTAAGAAACTAAAGTCTACTGCAAATCCAAATTACTGTAGTAATACACAAGGTAAGTGGATCGTAAGTGAAACAAATCGAATGGTAATACTACAACCGTATGAGACATAGCCAAAGGGTCAAACTGGAGGAACTAATTGATTACATTTGGGGTATCCAACAAAGGACTAAGAGTGGCAACACTCAAAGTAACCAAGAAGTATACCAAGTAGGATAGAGGAACAGGACACACACTAACGAATGTACCTCTAACCCGCGATCTTTTTATTCGCCGTAAGGGTTTAAAAAGAAGAATTAAAATAAATTAACTTGCTTTTTAAAAGGAGATAATCATGGTAAACAAGCAATTTCGTATCACTTCAGATACACTAAACCCACTATATAGAGCCACAATCGGATTTGATAGACTATTCACCGAGTTTGAAACTCAAATGAATTCAACATCTAATTCACAAGGCTATCCACCATACAACATCAGTAAAGACGGTGATGATCTGTATTCAATCACATTGGCTATTGCAGGATTTAAAAAGTCCGAAATAGACATACAGTTAGAAGACGGTAACTTACTTATTACTGGTACTATAAAACCCGATGAGTCCGGAGCACTGGACGATATTGAGTATTTACATAAAGGTATTGCAGAACGAGACTTTGTAAGAAGTTTCAAACTTGCTGAGTATGTTGAGGTTAAAGATGCAAAATTAGAAGACGGTCTTCTAAAAGTCGAACTATTCAGAAACGTTCCTGACGCACTTAAACCACAAAGTATAAAGATTTCTTAAACTTTGTTATAAATATAGGGGAGAGGGGAATTATACTCTCCCCACTTATATATTATGGCAAGCAAAAGTAATAAAAAGAAAGTAATCGTATATATGATACCAGAAGGTGAGTCTAGAGACCATCATACATATCATTATACGGCAGTTAAAACCAAAACACTCATTCAAGAGAACAGGAAACTTAAAATGAAAAAGTACAATCCTGCAAAAAGAAAGCATGAGATGTTTGTTGAGGCGAAACTACCTAAACATCAAAAGTAATTCTTGACTTTTACAATGTTTGACCGTATAATAATTAAAAAGGTTATTTATGGCAAGATCACAAGCAAAAACTATAGAAAGAACAGAGGTTAAATTTCCAGATAGATACAAAATCTTAATGTGGAATGACGATTTTACACCCATGGAATTTGTTGTACAATTACTAGTAGAATTATTCGACAGGCCACTGAAAGATGCAAAGGCAATAATGATTGATATACATGAAGAGGGCAAGGGTGTCGCTGGTGAATATAATTTTGAAGTAGCGGAACAAAAGGTGCATGAAGGCTCTACTATATCCAGACATAATGGATACCCATTAAAAATTACAATGGAGAAGATGGTTTGAAGGAATTCGAACAAAATAAATACACAGCAGGTTTCAGCACAGTAACGGATTCAGAAGACTTTGATCCGGGCTTAACAGAAGATATAGTTAAGAAACTAAGTGCATTAAAGGACGAACCTGAATGGGTTACAGAGTTTAGATTAAAGGCATTTAGGCATTTACAAACGATTAAAGAACCTACATGGGCTCATGTAAGTTATGCGCCAATAGACTATCAAGCATTAAGTTATTACTCAGCACCTAAGTTTAGAAACAAAGACGATATACCACAAGAGATTTTAGAAACATTTGAAAAGTTAGGCGTGCCATTACATGAACGTGATGCACTACTTGGTATAGAAACAAAAGAAAACAAAGACATTATACCCACAGTAGCAATTGATGTAGTATTTGATAGTGTTAGTATTGCTACAACATTCCAGAAAGAATTAAAGAAACATGGCATTATATTTTGCAGTATGAGTGAAGCCATAACTGAACACCCCGAACTCGTAAAAGAGTATTTAGGTAGTGTTATCCCTTATAAGGATAACTACTTTGCTTGCCTAAATAGTGCTGTCTTTACTGACGGCACCTTTTGTTATATTCCTAAAGGCACCAAGTGCCCTATGGAATTGAACACATACTTCCGCATCAACGCTCGTAATACAGGTCAGTTCGAAAGAACCCTTATTATAGCAGATGCGGATAGTTTTGTTAGTTACTTAGAAGGTTGTACGGCACCAGCATATGATGAGAATACATTACATGCGGCTGTAGTAGAACTTATATTACATGACAGGGCAGAGATTAAATATTCAACAGTACAAAATTGGTACCCAGGAGATGAGAATGGTGTTGGTGGTGTATTAAATTTTGTTACAAAGAGAGCAATGTGCAAAGGTGAAAGCAGTAAGGTAAGTTGGACACAGGTTGAGACAGGAAGTGCTGTTACATGGAAGTATCCTAGTTGCATACTTAAAGGCGACAATAGTGTTGGAGAGTTTTATAGTGTTGCTGTAACTAAAGGCAAACAAATGGCTGACACAGGCACAAAGATGTTACATGTTGGTAAGAATACCAAGAGCACCATTATATCCAAAGGCATTAGTTTTGGTGATAGTAGTAATACTTATAGAGGCCAAGTTCGTATAGGAAAGAAAGCACACAACAGCAGAAACTACACACAATGCGATAGTTTAATGTTAGATAATAGTAAAGCAATCACAATCCCTGTAGTATCTCAACACAATAACTCTAGTATTGTAGAACATGAAGCAAGTGCAGGTAAACTATCTGAAGAAGCATTATACTATTTACAGAGCAGAGGACTAGATGAAGAGAACGCAGTCAATCTAGTTGTAAACGGATTCTGTAAAGATGTATTTCAGAAGTTACCACTAGAATTTGCCGCTGAAGCAAACCAATTATTAAATG